>Ga0310344_10000662_pt1 | contig 26751 bp, 19 predicted proteins | sample HC15DNA20200_MG_FD_203801 | JGI IMG/M metagenome (GOLD analysis project Ga0310344, IMG submission 203801) | Marine microbial communities from station ALOHA, North Pacific Subtropical Gyre - HC15-DNA-20-200_MG | ecosystem: Environmental > Aquatic > Marine > Oceanic | place: Pacific Ocean: North...
ACGAATAGCCCGCTCCAGCTTGTTTACCTGAATATCAAGCTTGTAGATTTCTGAACGCTGTTCAAGAGAAAGGGAATGTTGGAAGATATGGGGGCGGACCATTTGAGCCATCCCGTGGACAATCCCGTACATCTTTTCAAAATCATCGGAAAGTCCTTCCATGGGATTTCCGGGGCGAAAGAGTTGGATTAATGCAGACCACATAGTTTTTCCTCCGGGGCTAACCCGTCCCTGCCAGTAAAACTATCAAGGCCGGTAGCCCATAGAAGAGCGCGGCCACATAGAGTAATGCCCATTTCTTGTAACGCGTTGCAAAAAGTGCGAACCATTCAGCTAACCTCAGCACGATGCGGCGAGTCCGTGATGGTACGTACCAGATTAGAATACCGAGCAGGTTAAAGCTAAGATGCACCAAGGCTATTTGTCGCGCAGCCTCGGCGGTTTCACTGCCCACGGCCATTGAGGCCAGCAGTGCCGTAACCGTGGTTCCGATATTGGCCCCCAGAGTAATGGGATATATCTGTTTTAATTTCAAAGCTCCAGCGCCGGCAAGGGGCACCAAAATGGAAGTGGTAATCGATGATGACTGTACCATGACAGTCAGAACGATCCCGACCATGATGGCCACTGGCCCACCGGTCCCCAGGATCCGGTTCACATAACGTTCCATGCGCTGTATCACAATACCCCGCATGCACTTTACGATCAGTGTCAGAGTTAACAAAATGATGGCAGCCCCGATGAGGGCCAGGAGAATAAAGACCGCCTGTTCGCTTTTCGTAAAATATTCAATGCTATGTTTGACTGATTCTTTTCCGAATTTGAAAGCCGCCTTGAGCGGACTCTTGTACGTGGCACCACGCGATCCCACAGTCCACCCGGCAACGGTACCGGCAATGCGCTCCAGTATTCCTGCCCCTGAGATCGCTCGAGTTATAATCTCCAGAGGGAGAAGCGTCACAACACTCAGAAAGTTGAAAAAATCGTGGCAGGTAGCAGCCGCAAAAGCCCGCCTGAATTCCAACGCCTTGGTAGCATGGGCCAGACTCGCAAGCGTGTTGGTCACCGTCGTACCGATATTAGCGCCCATGATCATGGGCACAGCAGAGCTCACACTGAGTTCCCCCGAACCAACAAGACCGACAACAAGAGCGCTGGTCACCGAAGAACTCTGAACCAGTGTGGTACCCAGAATGCCAACCAGCAGCCCCAGTACCGGGTTCATGCTATCGGAAAAGTAGCTGTCCATGACACCGGAACCCAGTCCTTTGATTCCTGCGCCAAGGCAATTGATGCCTACTAAGAAACAATAAAGCAGCCCAAACGTCATCAAAAGTCGCAGCGATACAGAGTTTTTTAGTCTTTCCATTGCTCCCGGTTACACGGTTGTGAGAACATCAAAAATTGTTGAGGAGCCTATACTTAACGACTGGCAAAAAATCCCATGATCGTTGATTGCTATTTCTAAACTGCAGTCTCGTTGTGTCTGACCCCGATTTTTTCTGAACCAAACACAACTGACACCAAGCATCTGTAAAATCATAAACGATGCTGTTGCCCAATTGGACTTCTTCAAAACGATGGAGTCAAGCCATCGACCTTTTCGCTGCTTGGCTAAAACCCGTACATCCAAGGCTAATGGTGGAAACCCACCTGCAACTGACCGAAGTCTACGAATTTACCAGCACTTAACACAAGTCTATTCCATTCTCTTAAGATATTTTTCCCAACTACCTCTGAGTTCTCAGAAAATTCCAGGCGGTGTTTTACCATGTACGAAACGAGGAAAACAAACGATTATAACGGCTTCACGAAATGAATCTGTGTCGCAACCTCTACAAATCCCTGGTCTCTGTAAACATGATTTCCAACGTCATTTTGATTCAGAGTTTCGATTTTGGCATAACGTAAACCGCCATTTTGAAAATACTCACAGGCATACACTATCAGTTGCCGTCCAATTTGTTGACCACGGTATCCCGCACGAACCGCCAGATTCGGAATGTGCCCGATTCCAGCTTCCTTATCACACCAGGTGGAAATGTATCCCACAATAATGTCTTCGATCTCAGCCACAAAAATACCTTTCGGATCGCGTTCGACATCCATGTCGATATGGCGAGATTTACGCCATTGCCAGTCATACCCTCCAATGACCCCAAATTGTCTTTCGATATTCTCATCTATCGAAACACCTTTAAAAGCTTCAACCGTGATAGCCTTAATAATGTCAATATCTTCTCCGCGATAAGAGCGAATCCGCATGCCACACCTTTCCTTTCAAGCTGAGTTTCGATCTCCCTGGTTCGTTTCTTCAGCCCAGCTAATTATTGAAAGGACATACACTTTTGCCAAGCACGGCTTGTGATACTCCATCATTTTTGTAATATGTCCACAGTCCACGAATGACTCGACATTGCTTTCTGGGATCAGGATATTTGCCCACTAAGAAGCATCACTCTGCAAACAGCTTTCGTTGGGTTTTTACGCGGCAACATGGAAGGATACAAGCGTGCACAAGGACCCGCCTGATCATCTGGTCACTCAACTCGACGAGCTGGGACTCTGTAACCCACGTCAATTCCGAGCGGTGCAGGGACGGGTACGGCGTCTCACTCGTGATCTGCCCGCCTTTGACAGAGTCTGGCTCGATGCACTAGTCCAAGCTCGCCGCATTACTCCATTTCAAGCCGATCGCTTTTCAGATGAAAAAGGACCTGGAATCAAGGTCGGCTCTTATGTTCTCATGTTCCCACTCGGCAGTAGTGATCTGGGAACCACCTATCATGCGCGTTGCGTTGACAATCATAATCCCGTATCGATCAAATTGTTTTCAAAAAATCTCTTGCCGGCTGAAGAGCTGCAAGAACATTACAAACCGGTTATTAAAAAGCTGTGTGAACTCCAGATTAAGGGAATCGTTAGTCCCATTGAATATGGAATAGAAAAAGAGCAATTCTGGATAGCCTGTCCTTTTGTTACGGGACCCAGTTGCAGAGAGTTATTGATTCACGAAGGACGCCTCAATCCTGCTCTCGTCCGCGAGATAGCGTGCCAATTACTGGATTCTCTATCACAGTTGTGGTCTTTTGACGTACTCCATGGAAATCTTTCAATCAATCATGTACTCATCGGTAAAAACGGCCACGTATTTATTGCGGACACAGCCCTGCGCATGACGCTTCCACAGGCGGCTATCGTGACAGAGCGTGCACTTCCCCCGGAACGATTCGATTACTTAGCGCCAGAAATCTGTACCACAGGTCGCGTGCGCTCTGTGGAATCGGATCAGTATTCCCTGGGTTGTGTACTTTGGCATCTCTTAACAGGACGGCCTCCTTTTCCTGGAGCAGATCCTGAAACCAAGCGTATCATGCGAGAAACACGAACCCTCGCTGATGTGCGAGACTTCGCACCTGAAACACCTGACAGTCTGTCTGACTTTCTAACACATCTACTGCAGCAAAATCCGGACAAACGTATTACCAACTGGATTGAATGGTCTGCCAAACTTGGAGGCTCACGGCTGACAACGCGACAACGTCTCGCCCGACGTACCAAACCAGTTGTAAAAAGACTGACTCGTCAAACCCACCTTTCTTCCAACAGCGATACGTTCAGGACAGCCCGCAAACTGACTGTCGTCGCTGCGACTTGCGTCTGCTTACTTTTCATTTGCACGCTAGTAATCGGGACCTTATCCAAGGATGATTCTATTTCTTTTGTGATTTCCAGAATTCTGTCATCCCACACTTCGCCTTCTCGTCCTACTGACAGCTCTCCAGAACACCCATCTGCCACAGTCCCCGTGGATGGCCCTACTGTCGAACAAACAGCGATGCACATTCGCCAAGTTGATAACCAACGTGACTTCAATGGCACACGGAAAACCATTCTGTTAACCGAATCTTCTTACCTGGTTCGAGGCAATTCTCTGGTCTCTCTTGCTCAACCTAAACACCGTCTTACCATCGAACCCCACATGCGCATCCAGGGTGCCCATTCAAAAAAATCTATTGTGATAGTCCAAAATCCTCCATGGCGTTTAACCGCTGAAGAAGTGGAATGGAGAAACCTAAGACTGGTTGTACCTTCAGAAAAAATCCCAGCCGATAACCGCACCACAGCTATTGAGCTGTCTGCGTTTAATTACTTCCGGAACTGTACGTTTGAAACACAAACACCAGGACCACCTCTTTCAGCCTTCGTCGGACTGCGAAAAACCGATGCCACCTTTGAACAATGTTCTTTTGTAGGACCGTCTGGTTCTTCCTCTTACTCCATCAAGCCTCTGCCAACGGCAGTACACATTGATGCACAATCAGAGTTGTCGCCGATAGTAGTTTCTTTCCTTTCCTGTAGCTTCCAATCAGTTTCTTCTGTTCTCCTGACAGCATCGCCTTCTCTTACGGCGAACATACACAACTGCACACACCGTGGACCAGGCCCTCTTGCTCAAGTTGATCTACGCTATGCAAAAAGTGGCCACACCCTGTTTTCCGTTCAGAACTGCAACCTGTCCGGTCTCGGAACGGTCATCGAATTCTTCGGGATACGACCGCCAGACGCCACCCACCACTGCACCATTCAGGCAAACAATTCTACTTTCCGGATGCGTGAACAGTCCAGTCGTGAACATCCATTATCCCTTATCTCTTTTTCCGGATCCCTTCCCACAGAAAGCCTTGTCCAGTCCATTCACTGGCAAGGAATGGGAAATCAAGTCCTAGCGGGTAAACACCTTTACGAATCAGTCTGGAACAACAATAACGGTGTCAGCCGTCCGCTTCCGGAATCCCTTAAAACCATGCTTGAAATGGAAGGCCTGGTGCTGGGCCAGAACGCACCTCGCAAACTATCTGCGAATGGGATTCAATAACGCACTACCATGAACCGGAGAATTGTCTGCCGTTGCTTCAGGACATCTGTGTGACCGGTTATTGTTCTCCTGAAGTTTTGCAGTCAAAACAACGATTTCTAATGACTCTTATATGGAGTGTATCGTTATCCGGCTGTTTCCGCTGAGACACAGGTGATGGATTCCAGCAGGCGTTTTCAGGAATGGGACACAATCGTACAATCCTCTGGTATGATTCATGATTCTGACGAACTTAATAGCCCACTTCTCAACCAGGACAAGGTATCCGCCGTGCATAACACGCTTTCATGTGCTTCCTGTGAAAAATCACACGAGATCAACATACCCCAAAATCTTTGTCATGAATGTTCGAAACCGTTACTTGCAGGCTATCCTCTTGAAACTCTGAAAAATCATTTCACACCGAATCTTGTCCGTCATGAATCCGCAGACGGATCACGACCTCTTTCCATGTGGAAATTCCATGAAGTACTTCCCGTAGATTCGCTCGATGAATCCGTCTCCCTCGGCGAAGGGGGAACTCCTCTTCTGCCAACCATCCGCCGAGGCCCATTCTCGGAGTTAACACGTTGCTTGATCAAGGATGAGTCCCTCAATCCGACTGCCTCTTTTAAATCACGGGGAATGGCCGCTGCCATTACTCGAGCAAAATCTCTTGGAATAACCGAAGTCGCACTGCCCTCAGCAGGAAATGCTGCTGGCGCAGCCGCTGCCTATGCAGCACGCGCCGGATTACCATGCTGGGTGTTCATGCCCGTAGACACCCCGATAACAAACATCATAGAAGCCTCGGCATCGGGAGCTCACGTTGTTCTTGTCAAAGGACTTATCGATGATTGCGGCAAGCTTGTACGTGAAGGATGCGAACGCCATGGATGGTTTGACCTAAGTACCCTAAAAGAACCTTTCCGAATTGAGGGGAAAAAAACAATGGGGTACGAACTTCCATTTGACCTTTTTGATGTAAGAGAAAACACCAGACTAAGACTTCCGGACTGCATTATTTATCCGACGGGAGGTGGAACCGGGTTGATTGGTATGTGGAAGGCATTTGACGAAATGGAACAACTCGGATGGATTGGCCCGGAACGGCCTCGTATGGTCGTAGCCCAGGCATCAGGTTGCGCCCCAATCGTACAAGCATGGGACCTAGGCAAAACACATGCCGAACGGATTGAAAATGCGGCTACCGTCGCTTCCGGTTTACGTGTGCCTGCGGCTATCGGAGACTTTATCATGCTGCGCATTCTGAAGGAGTCACGGGGCACTGCCTTGGCAGTAAGTGACCAGGAACTTCTCGACGCACAGAGGGAATTAACTCATTATCAAGGTGTTTTTGCAGCTCCGGAATCAGGAGCGACATGGGCCGTCGCCAAGAAGCTTCTTGACCGTAACTGGCTCAAACCCCATGAAGAAATCATTCTGTTCAACACTTCCACTGGAATAAAATACAGCCAGGATCCCCCAAGGGACCTGCCCGTTGTTGATCCTTCCAAGACAGACTGGTCACAAATACTTGAAACCACGTAGATCTCTGATTGAATACATCATGTAATCCCGCGGGCGTCGAGTTCTCATTTCTTCCACTCCTTTTCAGATTTGACTGTTTCGGGTACAGCGCATGACCGTGCAACAGAACTAAAACTCCTCATGCTCACATTTCGATTTCGGCCTTCGAAAGGTATCATGCACCCAGATACACAACCTTCTTTTTTTGACAACGGCAGTTATACCTATGAATACCGATGACCTCCGGGAAGCCTATATGGCTTTTTTTGAGAAAAAACAGTGCATCCGACGCCCGAGCGACGTCTTGGTACCCCAAGCGGATCCTTCCGTGCTGTTCACCCCTGCTGGAATGAATCAATTCAAGGAACAATTTCTAGGCCTCGGCAACCTTGAATACACACGAGCGGTTACCTGTCAAAAATGCCTGCGCACCGGTGATATTGAAGAAGTCGGTAAAACGGACTACCACCACACCTTTTTTGAAATGCTGGGCAACTTCAGCTTCGGTGATTATTTCAAACGGGAAGCCATTCACTGGGCATGGGAATTCTTGACAACATCTATCGAATCAGGCGGTCTTCAACTCGTACCCGATCGGCTTTCTGTCACGGTTTTTCTTGAAGATGACGAAGCCTATAACATCTGGAAAAATGAAATTGGACTCCCGGAGGAACGAATTGTCCGTGACGATGAAAAAGAAAATTTCTGGCCAGCCGGCGCCCCTAGCCAGGGACCGGACGGAGTCTGTGGCCCCTGTAGTGAAATCTTTTATCGTACGGATTGGAACGAAGTAGTCGAAATATGGAATCTCGTCTTTACTCAATTTAATCGCCTCGGACCTCCTCCAGACAATCTCACTCCTCTGCCAAGACAGAATATAGACACCGGCATGGGACTGGAGCGAACAGCCGCCGTCATGCAGGGCGTGCACAGTAATTTCGAAATTGATATTTTCCAACCACTCCTCCAAAGCATGGCAGATATTGCCTGTCTTGATGATCCTGCCGATCGAATCACGAACCCTCGGATCAGACGAATATGCGACCATCTTCGAGCCATCACTTTCTGCATTCATGAAAACATCATTCCCGCAAATGAAAAACAAGGATATGTAGTCCGTCGATTGCTGCGCCGCGCCGTGCTAGACGGATACCAACTCGGAATACGTGAGACTTTCCTACACAAACTTGTCCCCGTGGTCGCAGATACCATGAAAGGCGGTTATCCTGAACTCGCCGAAACAACAGAACGCGTCCGTCAAACGATTGCAATCGAAGAAGATCGATTCATAGCCAATCTGGATCGCGGTATACACTACTTTGATCGGCATACACAACAGCATGCTTCCATTACAGCTGAACAGGCATTTCGCCTCCATGCTACCTATGGCTTTCCCATTGAACTTACAGAAGCACTCGCTGCGGAAAAAGACATCCCTGTCGACCGTAACGGATTCGACACGCACATGAAAGAACATGCCACCATTTCTGGAAGTGGTGCCTTTGTCTCAGAACTGTTTAAAGGTGGTCCTCTAGCTACCCTCAAAGAAACCATCAGCGGAAGTGAATTCTTAGGTTACAAGCACCATGAGACACAAGCTGTCATAACGGGAATCATTGCCAATGATCAACTGGTTGACTCGTTGGAAGCGGTACAAGAGACAGAACCGGTTACCCTCGTTCTCGACAAAACTCCCTTTTATGGTGAATCGGGTGGTCAGATGGGCGACACCGGATTTATCTACATCGGTAGCGATTCCTTCGAGTTCGAAGTACAGGACACACAACGGGAAGACAACATCGTATTGCACATGGGAAAACTCAAGGACGGTGTCATCCATACCAATGACACCGTCCTTGCCCGCGTACAGAGATCTCGTCGTACTGCCATCCAACGTGCGCATTCCGCAACACATCTGCTTCACCACGCTCTACGAACATTGCTTGGCCCGCATGCTCAACAAGCAGGATCACGTGTTGATGAGGACTATTTGCGTTTCGATTTTTCACATCCTCAAGCAGTCAGCACTCAGGAACTGGAGCAGATTGAAACAGAAATTAACACGCTTATCTTGCAATCCGACTCCGTTCAGTGGGAAATGCTACCCCTGGAAAAAGCGAGAGATACCGGTGCTATGGCGCTGTTTGGGGAAAAATATCCTGACATCGTACGTGTGGTCAGCATCGGAGACTTCAGCCGCGAACTATGTGGCGGAACACACCTAAACAGCACTGCAGAAATTGGTCTGTTCCGTATTGTAAACGAAGAATCCGTAGCAGCTGGAACACGCCGAATCACAGCACGAACAGGGCTCTCTGCAATGGACCTTGTCCGCGAGCAACAAAAGCGACAAGACACACTGTGCTCCCTGCTAAAAACTGCTCCTTCTGAGTTACCTCAACGCGTAGAAACACTGGTTCAGGAACTTCGTGAACTGAAAAAACAATTGAAATCACAAATCACGAGTTCCGCAGACATGTCTGTAGAACAACTGCTGAATGAGGCTACAGAGGTATCTGGAACCCAAATAATCGTAAGAGAGGTTGCTGGCTGGGACACATCCACCATGCGCAACCAGATTGACAAACTTCGCAAAACAGAAACTCCTGTCGCCATCTTGTTTGCATCAAAATCAGACAGTCAGGTACAAATGGTGGCAGGACTCAGCCGAGAACTGGTCGAACAGGGAATCCATGCTGGAAACTGGATACGGGCAACGGCACAAATAGTAGGTGGGGGTGGTGGTGGAAAGCCAGACATGGCACAGGCAGGAGGTACCCTGCCCGACAAACTGGGCGATGCACTTCAATCAGCAATCAAAGAAATGATGGCTTTTGTTAAGTCTGCTTCTTAGTAATGAGAGAACACAGCGACGAGCCGATGGACAGTCGGAGAGAAACCGACAGCATGGCCATGGTGTCATCCAGGCAGAACATCGGTCGCGCGCGGCCAACAGCGCAGCAATAGGGAAGCAGGACAAGTCCCGAGGGCCTCACAACAACAGCGTCAATATGCTGAGTGTCGTGAAACGATCCAGCCAGCTAGAAGAGACTCATGGATAGTGCACAGTCCCCTCTGTAATTCAGACTTCCGATGATGGATGATGAAGGAGTAGCCGAGACCGTTATTATTCAGCAACTCTCTTAACCCGTAAACCGGACTTCGCAAGAGGGCCCTAACTATCAAATCTTTCAGAAGTTTCACCGGCTGGCTATTCTTGTGGCGTTTCTTCAAGATCGATTTCAATCGTCTCTTTGACAGGCTGTACGAAGAACTTCGACTTCTTTTTTTCCTCGAGTTTAGCGGCTTCTTGATCGGCCTGTTTCCGGTCCGCATAATCGAAGCGAGCCACCTGTTTAGCGGACTGATCAAACACACCCCAGTAGGCCATTAGACGGACTTCCTTATTGGCTTTCGCGCGTTTTCTTGTCGCTTTGGTCTTCTTTTTAGTGGCCGTTGACCCTGAATCCGCCTTTTTCGTTACTTTTTTAGCCATTGCTGTCCCATAAAATCAGACTGACAACTCACTGCAAAAACCCGAAGGTCTAATTCCAGCAAGCGATTTCCGTGACTTCTACAGAGATTACCAATGATGGCCACCTGTACAAAATGATACCTTCCACCATGGTGTACTGGAATCTTCTGCACAAGCGGACCGCACTGCCGTCCCCAAGTCGTGGCATTATATCAATGATGATCGCATGTCTCAATGTTGCTCAAACACCGAATACACCTTTAATTCGACCTAGATTGCCGGTCGCAGTAATGGAACATGAACTCCAACAGGTTAATACACGCCTAAGTTTGCTTATGAAACCTCACACATGGACACATGACGTGCGGCTTCTGCTTCTATCAGGTCCGACCTTTTTTACCACATCTTTGCGTCCCTGATACCATCCAAAGTTTACTGTATTTTCCATTTAACAGATCGAACTCCGTCCCCCTCTCTTAACAACAACGGAATAGAACGTCCCTGAGAGGGATTGATCTGATCGATTAGCAGCACAGCCTAGTTTCCTTCCGCATGCCTTGACGCAGATGCTACAGAGCGTCACACTGTGTGACTACCCTTGTGGTTTCCCTCCGCCGATGTTCCAGTAATTGACCACATGCTGGGCACACAGTAGCAAAGAACCTTATGGAGAGGTGCCGGAGCGGTCGAACGGGCCGGTCTCGAAAACCGGTGACCCCCCCGGGGGTCCGCGGGTTCGAATCCCGCCCTCTCCGCTCGATTCCGTGGCCTACGCTGGCCTGATATCGCACCTATTTGCATAAGCCTCTTTAGCCACTGAGGCTTGTGTCGTTTCTTGCAGGTCGATGCGAGTAAGTGGGTGTGCTGTACCGCATTCCGCGTCACTCTGGTGCACAACGGTAATTTTCTCCTGTATTTCCAAGAGCGGTTCGAATCCTAGCGGGAAACTCCCCAGAGGGTCATTCATACCGGCTCACAAACACCTGACGAAGCGGAGTTGTTACCCGTCTCGACGTCAATTCTGGTTTTCTTCACCGCGTTGTGGTCAACGTCGATACAACGAATCATCGGTGCCTCTTCCTGCCCATCGAAACTACGATCGGGACTGTACCCGTTACCCTCCTCTGCCAGAAAAGGCCACAGCAATCAGGATTATTAGCAGAGGGATCGCAATGGCGATCAGTAATGCCAGCACAAATTGTCTGTGCATCTGAGACTGTTCACTTTCATCCGGTGCATAGAGCTCGACGAATCTACATGCATTGAAAGAAATCATTTGGAGCCCTTCTGGACCTGAGTAACGAGCTTTCCTGGATTCGGTTAAATCAACACTTCCGCACTTGGGACATTGACCACCCTTCATCACACCCCTTGTTGATCGAATACCATCACTGCCAATGACGACTCGAACTCCCACATGAACAACGGAATCACGAACAGACGCTTAAGTATAGTTCTTTCAGTTGGCGTATCCAGACGCTACTAATAGAGGTGATGGTCGTGCTACGACAGTTGTGTAAAGCAGGAAAAATGGACACTCACCACACGATCCGGATCCCGAATCCGGCGCGGGGATAAGAGCAGGTCGGGTCATCCCTCGATCATCGAACCCATTCCGGTGTCGATCAGGGCGGAATGTGCGTCGACTGCGCCACTTGTATCTAGAGTGATCCTTTCCTCCGTGTTTTCGGCAGGTGCTTGCGTCCTGTCCTCTCCGCCATTTCCTACCCTCCTTCGATCCCAATCCAATTATTGTCTATGATAAGACCATAAGAACGCGACCACTCGGACAAATACTCACGATCCGTCCAGCAGTCCGTCTTGTCCTTTTCTACGAATTAGAAAATGCCGCTCCATGTCGGCAAAACCAGAACACCGAATCGGAATGGACTATAAAAGCCTCTCCCACACGGATAGAAACGGACCCTTATGTTATCCTAAATGCGCTATGAGTTTGTTTCCGTATCACTCATTAACCTGTTTGATACTCAACCTGGATAGGAAAGACTACTATTTGTGACAGCAACAACTTTTTCTCTATTGAGTAAAAGTAGAAAATCATGAAAAGACGCCATTTCAATCAGATGATGTTTTCGACCGCCGGCCACCTGAGAGGATCGGTTGATTCAAACCAGCCTGTAGCGCCCTTCTCACCAGAAGAGAACAATGAAAATCGCATATCTCACATCGATCAAACCGTGAACATTGCAGACGTGCGACTGCTGGCGCAAAGAAACATGGAAAAATCCAGTTTTGACTATGTTGATACTGGTTCCTGTGACGAATACACGTTGCGGGACAACATTCAGGCTTTTCAACGTATCAAAGTGCTGCCTCCCCTTCTCACAGGGGTAAGTCGATGTGATCTCTCGACGGTCGCAATGGGGGAAGCCCTTTCGATGCCGATCCTGCTTGCTCCGGTTGCTGCCCAGCGGATGTTTCATCAAGAAGGTGGTCCCGCAGCAGTCCGAGCAGCTTCAACCATGAAAACTCTGTATGCCATGAGCAGTAGTGTTGGAAGCAGCGTTGAAGAAATTGCTCAAGCCGCTCCCTGTCCTAAATGGTTTCAGTTGTATGTTCCCAAAGACCGTAACGTAACTCGAAAATTGATCGAACGAGTAAACAAATCAGGATTTAAGGCGATCGTCCTCACAGTTGACCTGGGTGAATGGAAGGATGCGGATCACCGCAATAAATTTACACTTCCTAAATCCATGCTCGTAAAACACCTTCGCGACATCGGTTTCCATCACATTACAAACAGCATGTCTCAGCAGGATATTCAGGCCTTTAACGAAGATGCCTGGGATTTGAATCTGTCGTGGGACTTTATCCCATGGCTGCGTAAACACACGCACCTCCCTCTACTGATCAAAGGTGTTCTTCGTCCTCAAGACGCCCGTCAAGCCGTACATTACGGAGCAGATGGCATCATCGTTTCAAATCACGGCGGTCGACGACTGGACGGTATGCCTTCATCGATTGATTCTTTACCTGGTATTGTGGAAGCCGTCGAAAACGATGTAGAAATATATCTGGACAGCGGTATTCGACGCGGTACCGATATTCTGAAAGCTCTGGCACTGGGTGCAAGGGCCGTATTAATAGGTCGCCCCTATGCCTGGGGATTGGGTGCTGCTGGTGAAAACGGTGTACGAAAAGTCCTGCAATTGCTGAGAGACGAACTAATCAACGCCATGGTGGCAACCGGATGCCCTTCCGTCCATCAGATCAACCACTCTTTGCTTCAAAGAAGCTAAGCCACCCTTCCCTGGTGCTCAGCTGTTCAAAAACCATTTCCAACCGACACTCTGAAGTGGTGACCTGACTTCATCACATCACAAGGATCAGGAACGTGTTGATACTTGCCGCCTAGTCATCAAAGCCTCTTTTCAAGATACAAATCGATGAAACACCTTTGTCCCATAACGGAAACCGGTCGTTACTGCTTATTTGAGTCATCCTTACACTTTTCCTTTAAGCTAGATCACTCCCCTTGAAATATCGTACTGACCTTGTCCGCTACTTCGCGTTCGGATACGATCTCGCCTCCAAGGAAAGTCAGCGGTTTTTGTACGCCTTGTCCTCCTATTCCCTGATAGCTTGGCTCCCGAAAAAATTACGATCGGAAAGGAATCCGTTGTATGTCCCATACGCTCGCAGACCTGGCAATACTAGCTGGTGGGAAAGTCATCGGAGACAGTTCCGTAATCATCAAATCTGCCAAACCTTTGAATGAAGTAAGCTTGGGAGACATTACGTTTGTGGATAACCCCAAGCTGATAAAAACCGCCATCTATTCACAAGCCACGGCCTTTATAGTAAATGAAAACACACACCGCAAAATGAGCCAGCCTGAGAATGAGAATAGTAGTTCCGTAAGCTTCATTGTTACGGACGATCCTATAGGCAGCTTTATAAAAGTAGTCCAACATTTCAAAGGTTCTCGAACCCGAATTAATATGGGGATTCACGCAGACGCCTCCGTCGATCCTCAGGCTCAAATTGGATCTCAAACGAATATCTATCCCGGAACGTTCATTGACGAAGGAACGGTTATAGGAAACCGATGTACGATTTATAGTGGCGTTCGAATAGGACATGATGTTCACATTGGCGATGATGTTACGTTATATCCCAATGTCGTAATATACCCTGAAATGATTCTGGGCAATCGCATTACCATCCATGCTTGTACCGTGATCGGTGCAGATGGTTTTGGCTATCGATTTAACGACGGCCGACATGAAAAAATGCCACAGCTGGGAATTGTACACCTAGAAGATGATGTCGAAATCGGAGCTTGCAGCACAATCGACCGTGCTACTTTCGGAACCACGCTCATCGGTAAGGGAACCAAAATAGACAACCTGACCGCCATTGGCCACAATTGTCACATTGGCAAACACAATATGTTCGTCGCCCAGACGGGATTTGCCGGATCCTGCATTACCGGTGATTACGTAGTGACAGCAGGCCAGGCTGGAATCAGAGATCATGTCACCATCGGCACCCGCTCACGTGTCGGAGCACAAGCCGGAGTTGCCGGCGATGTTCCGGAAGATTCTGACATTATTGGTTCTCCAGCAACAGCCGCAATGACACAAAAACGTATTGTCATGTCCCTAAAACAGCTTCCAGAAATGCGTCGAACCGTCAACCGAATGCAAAAACGCCTTGACCAACTTGATGCCTGATTTAATTGATGATGTAAAAAAAGAACATACTCCGAACTCTATTCCGCCGTTTAGGTCATGCGGGGTTCGTAAGTTATTATTTACTCCTAAAAGTATTGACCACTTACAGGTAGGGTTCGATCCGTGAGAAAACCATCATCATGGTCCGATTCAAACCGAAATATCGTAACCCGACCTGTGCCCAAGCAAGGCCGTATTGGTCTGCTGGCGGGAGGGGGCGATTTTCCGATAATCTTCGCAAAAAGTATCCAACAGCGCGGCTATGAAGTTACCTGCATTGGGATACGTGAAGAAGCATCTCTAGAATTGAAACAATTCTGTACTGAATTTCATTGGGCAGGAATATCTAAAATAGGAAGAATGATTCGGCTTTTTCATCGTTCCGGTATCTCTCACATTGTGATGGCGGGAAAGCTGACCAAAAGTCGTATTTTCGCTCCTCGAAGACTGCTTCACTTCCTTCCCGACTGGCGGACCCTGCACCTTTGGTACACTTACCTCAAACAAGATAAAAAAGACGATACTCTGTTGCTTGCAGTCATTCAGGAATTCGCACGTGACAACTTTCAATTCGACTCAGCCCTTGACTATTGTCCGGAGTTACTCGTGAAACAAGGATGTTTGACTCGGAAACAACCCACACCATCACAGATGGAAGATATTCTTTTTGGATGGAAAATAGCTAAGGAAATGGGACGTCTCGACATTGGGCAATCTGTTATCGTAAAAGAAAAAGCCACTCTCGCCATTGAAGCGATTGAAGGAACGGATCGTGCCATCCAAAGGGCTGGTGAGTTCTGTCCCTCCGGAAATTTCACCGTGGTCAAAGTAGAGAAACCTCAACAAGATCGGCGATTTGACGTACCCACAATAGGGGTTAACACCATTGAGACGATCCACCAGGCTGGTGGCAAGGTTCTCGCCATAGAAAGTAATAAAACCATTATCCTGAATGAACCAGAAGTCGTTCAACTAGCGGATCAACTAGGACTTTGTGTTGTAGCAATCGACGAAAAGCAAATTACGGAACGGATGGAAGAAGAAGCTCAACAGTAGTTGTCCCTTCTTCTTGCTTTTACCGAAGCCTTGATCCGTTTACTGCAGTAACAACCGAGATAAGCGCGAACACGGAAGATCCGCTCGAATAAGATGAACCGGCTCTCCCAAACTATTCAGCAACTTTTCTGCGGCCAAATAGCCGCTTCTAACCGCTCCTTCCATAGTGGCCGGCCATCCGGTATCGGTCCAGTCACCGGCAAGAAACAGGTTCGTCAAAGGGCCTTTCTGACTAGGACGTAAGCTCTCAATACCTGGACTTACGGAAAAAACTGCCGCGTGTTCCGTTATAACGCGAGCATGAAGACAGCGTGCCTCTCTTGACTCTGGGAACAATTCCTTTAGGTCACATTGGACCTGTTCAATGATTTTATCTTTTCCGAATTGTGCTAACTCATGGGAAGCACTGATCACCACCTGATAATAAAAACTGTTTTGTTTACCTGAATGACACGATGTTTCTCGACCACCTTGAATATTGTCATCATTTGAAATCTTTGTTTTCTCTTCCAGCTCACAACGATTAAATATCCATTGGCTCGTACGTCCCACAATAACCGCGTGTGGCAAGGAGGTAATGGACCGATCAAACCAAAAATGAACACTGGTAATCGGCGAGACCGTAAAGTTTTCTAATACATCAAAATAGGATTCCTGCTGCCGGACAGCTGGAGGGATTAATGACAACACTCTGCGAGGAGGCACCGTTAACACGAACCAGTCCGCATCAACCGTCGTACCGTTCTTTAAAACCACCGATTGGACTGTTTCGCTGGAAACATTTATTCGCTCAACAGCCTGATTCAAATGAACACACACACCTCGTTTTTGTAAGGTTTCAAGGATACGTTCCCCATAAAGTTCACCGAGTGGAATCGAAGGAACAGACATGATCCACGCATTACGGTTTACAAAAAATGCATCCCTAAACACCTTTCGAGCATGGTCAATATCTATGTGATCCAGGGACTCACTCAGAGCACTGGTAAGAATAACTGACCAAAAACGCTCAATGGCTGCGTCCGTCTGCCCTCTCTGTTTCAACCAGTCCAGAAAAGATTTGGGCTCCTCTTTATGGTCGAGAGGTGTCTTCAATCGCCGAGGCCATACATTCCACTCACGCATGCAAAGTGCTTGTAGCCCTCTCGCGACAGACCACTTGTCACGTAATCCAAGTACCCGGGATGTTAGAAAACTCGGCATCAGGTGTAAGGGAGCCGGCAACCACCAGGAAGACGACAGAATACTGAGCCTTCCTTCTGGATCGAAAAAATACAACTTATCCTGATTTTTAAAGTAATCGCTGATTTGCAAGTCATCTGCAAAACAGGATAAATTAGTACAACATCCGAGTGATACATGCTGGCAGGTATCGATACGTTCACCTGTAGCCACATCGTGGAAAGAGCTTGCTCGCCCACCCAACCGCGGCCTGGATTCAAAAAGATCCACAGCCATACCCCGTGAAGACAGTTCAGCAGCCGCTGCCAATCCTGCTAAGCCACCTCCAACTACAATGACACGCTGCATGAAATTCACACTCAATGGCATACTAGCCCATGTGTTTAGACTACTTCACATTCTAGGCACTAGAACGGAAAAAAGACCGAACTAATATTTCTGTTTTTCGCAATGGCGTCAATGCCACACGTTCATTAAAAACGTCATATTTACGGCGCTCAATCTCGTTCAAAATCCCCAGGTAAATACCGCGCATCGTTCGGAACACCGGCCTGGAAGATAAGGCTAAACAATTTTCCAGTGGGCTTCCTTTGCCATACCACTCTCGAGCACGATTAACTTCAAACTGCATCAATTGCAGAAACTGATGACTTAGAACCTCGTTTTCCAGATCCGAAACGGATACCTGAAATCGGCTCAGGTCTTCACCCGGAAGATAAACACGTCCACGTTGTATATCTTCTTTGATATCTCTCAGGATATTCGTCAATTGAAACGCAATTCCAGACTGGATTGCATATTCTTCGGCCTGTGACCCGTGAAATCCCCATACATGAATACAGGCCAGACCCACCACCGAAGCAACACGATAACAATATTCTTTAAGCTGCTCAAATGTATCATAGTGAACCTGTTCCAAATCCATCTCCACACCGTCAAGAACCGCATGGAGATACTCGCTAGGAATTTGATAACGCTGTACCGTATCATGTAAAGCAGGGAGTAATGCATCGCTATAATTTCCCTGCATCGCCTGATCCAGGTTCCATCTCCAGTCATCAAGACTTTTTCGTCGCTGACTGATAGTCCCCTCTCCATCACCGATGTCGTCGATCTTGCGAAAAAAGCCATAAAGCGCACACATGGAACGCCGTTTTCTCGGTGAAAGAGCGAGAAAAGAATAATAGAAGTTCCTGGCATCACGCTGGGCGATCTGCCGGCAATGACGATATGACTGTTCAACTATACGGTTAATGGGAAGATCCTCTCTTGCTTCCATCAGTATAGGACATTAGCTGACATGCGACCGCAACAGCTCTGGCCGTTACGGATAAAATGGTTCTCACCATGGAAAATCGTCACACCACTTGGTATGGACACGGGCGAACTATACTATTTTCCCAAACGATCGCTTCCATAAAAACTGCCCTGCTGAACGCACCATACACATCGCCTTGTCCGATCGTGTTAGCACTGGACGTTGCCTCCACAAATCAAAGTCAACCTTTTCAATCTTTTCAAGAATACGTACTCCCGCACGAATGAACATCTCGGTATCAATCTGAACTTTCCAAGGAACACGATCGACTAGCTCGTACCCCTTTAAAAACCAACCGTGCGTTCTGTCCACTTCAAATTGCATAAGTTTACGAAACGCATCATTATAATCGTTACGATGTAATTGATCATCTGTGTAACCAAACAAAGCACGGTCTTCTCTCGGAAGATAGATACGGCCTCGACAAAAGTCTCGATACACATCCTGCCAGAAATTGGCCAACTGTAACCCTGTACACACACAGTCAGAATGATACACAGAAACAGGATCCTTTACTCCAAACAAACAAAGAACTAACCGCCCAACCGGGTTGGCAGAACAGCGGCAGTAATTAAGAAGTTCTTCATAGGTTTCATATTCTTGCTTCTGCTGATCCTGCTCAAAGGCCCACAACAAATCGAGAAATGGCTCTTTGGGAATACTGAATCGCTCAATCGTTTCTGACAACGCAATCATGACAGGGTGAAGAGGGGCATCCTGAGTTGGCACATTCTGTCTCTTGTTATCACTGACGGGAAAGGATGAACTAGGCACTACGTCATCACCCTCATATACTCTCATCAACTGAGTACGCCACCAGGAAAGAAGATCATAACTCCGTTGACGATTTTTCAAATCGTATTTACCCTGATGATTCGTAATTTCATCTGCCAGATCGTCTGCCCACCTGCAATACGAATAGATATTGTAAAAATGTTGATGGAGTTCCCGAGGCAGCAACCAGGAAACCACTTTGAAATTTTCATAATGAGACCGAGCAACTTTACTGCAATATTGACGCGCTTCATCGGCATCATAGGTGCGAGAAAAGTCTACTCCGCCTATCAGCTCATCGAACGTATTATTATTGTCATGGATTGTTTGATTGTCTGGCATCTGCAGTCCTCTGCATCCTTGATGCTCCATCGCTAACCGCACTATAATCGACTCCACTAATCATATCGCTTTTTATCGCTCTCTGAGGAGATCTTTATTGAATCGAGATAGAGCTAGAATTCACATTATTGGGATCGGGGATGACGGCCTCAATGGGGTCACGCAAGTGTCACGTAACCTCATACAGGAAGCCGACCTTATTGTCGGATCGAAACATACACTGGCGCTGATCACTGAAGTCGAAGGACAAAAACTACTGGTCGGCACAGACATGGACTCGACCATTAAAACTATTCAACAAACATCGTCGGAACGGATTGTGGTTCTAGCCAGTGGAGATCCGCTTTTTTACGGAGTTGCCCGTTATCTCTGTAACTCCATTGGAAAAGATCAATTCGAGGTTATCCCCCATGTAAGCAGCATGCAACTGGCCTTTGCGAGAGTAAAAGAAAGCTGGGATGAAGCGTTTCTTACCAACTTAAGCAACCGAAGTATTACTGAAAATCTTGAAAAAATTCGTATCGCAGAAAAAGTCGGTCTCTTTACAAATGAACAGTATCCTCCATCCATCGTAGCTCGAGAGCTGCTGAATCGAAATATCGACTATTTTTCCTGCTATGTCTGTGAAAATCTTGGATCACCGGATGAGCGCGTTACCCATGCTTCCTTAACTGACATTACCAACATGGACTTTTCTCCGTTAAATGTCATGATCCTCATACGAATTCCGGGAACTCCTGACCACCCACAGGACGGTCGTGAGTTTCGTCTATTCGGAAATCCAGATGAACTGTTCGCACAAAGCAAACCGAAACGAGAGCTGCTCACGATTTCCGAGGTCCGCGCTGTCGCTCTGGCTGAGTTAAACCTTACCCATAACACTGTACTCTGGGATATCGGCGCCGGATCCGGATCGGTTGCCATTGAGGCCGCTCAACTGATTCCACATGGAGAAGTGTATGCCATCGAACAAGACCCGGTAGATTTTCGACTTCTTGAATCAAATGTAGAAAAATTTGGGGTAACCAATGTCCATACGGTTCATGGCCAGGCACCCGAAGTACTCGAACAACTACCGCGACCTACCAGTGTGTTTCTGGGAGGTGTTGGACACGAGATCGTCCGACTTTTGGAATTTGTCCATCAGCGCGCGTTCCTGAACACACAATTTGTTATTAACTTGAACAGTGTTGACCATCTCTCCCTGGCACATCAAACATTACTTCGACTCGGATGTGAACCGCTCGTACGAATGCTCAACATTGCACGGGGAACTCACCAGTTAGAGCAGATTCGATTTGACACTTCCCGTGTGTCCTTTTTACTTACCGCCTACAAATTGTCACCGTCAACTTAATGACACCTCCATAATGACGAGAACATCCACACCCGCTGTTCCCATTTACGGAACCTTTCAAATTTAATTTCAACCATCAAGGGACAAGAGGAAATACTTTGAATTCTTCCCTCCATATAGATTGCGATGTGGTTGCTGTTGGCGCACATCCCGACGATGTAGAAATAGGATGTGGAGGCACGATCGCCAAAATGGTTCGCGATGGTTACCGTGTTGCCATCATCGACATTACGGATGGAGAACCTACTCCCAACAGCCCCAGTCCTGATGTGAGACTGGACGAAGCACAACAAGCAGCCCGCATCCTTGGCGTACAGGTACGCGAAACTCTTGACTTGCCCAATCGTCTTTTGTTTGACAGCATTGAAGCTCGTATTAAACTCGCTACCTGCTTTAGACGATTGCGACCGCAACTGGTCATCAGCCTCGAACATCGCACCCCTCTTGCGTCGCCCGATCATGTCCAGGCCATGCAGCTCACCGAGGCAGCCGTGTTTTATTCACGCCTGACCAAATGGGATGACCGATTTGAAGGAACTTCACCCCACACTATCCCGTCGATTGGAAGTTATTGCCTTGATATGGGAAATTTGACACGGCCGGCTGAACCAGGAATCTTTATTTCTGATATCAGTGAGACTTACGACAAGAAAGTAGAAGCGGTTCGTGCCTATCAAACGCAATTCCCACCAGCTAAAGAAAGTTTCTTTACCCGTCTTCATTCGGCCAATAGCTTTTGGGGAGAAATTTCGGGATTTCGCTTCGGAGAACTGATTCGCAGTTATCGCCCTATTGGAACCAACAGCCCTTTCGACCTGCTATGTTCTCATTCATAAGTATCCTTTCCCAGAACAACTAATGCGTTTCGCTCTGAGAACAAACCTAACCCGTCTCAAACGGAAGATCCTTTCGGTTCCCCCACTCATTCCAGGATCCATCATAATTCGCTAGGTTTCGCACGGACAACCGATATAGCGTAAACAAAACGGTTGTTGCAGCAACACCACCATTGCAATAAGCGATAACAGGTCGATCCGTATCCACACTGGCCGAGGTAATCAACGATTGCAGTTCGGACAAAGGCTTGTATCTGCCTTTTTCAATATCGAACAGCGCATCTCGATCCAAATGAATAGCCCCAGGAATACGTCCACCATGAATCCCTCGGCGACGGGTGCCTTTAAATTGTTCTTCGTCTCTCGCATCAATGATTTGCGGCCGTACTTCGTTGTCGGTACATTCCTGTTGAGTTGCCCGTTGCACCACACCAAGAACCTCTTCCCAGTCAACTGCCCAGTGTCTCTGTGGTCTAGTCTTGAAGTGGCATCTCTCTGGATGACTCCTTTCTGTAGAAACCGCACCGTCGATTGATTTCCAGGCTTGCCATCCTCCATCTACAACACTGACTTTTTCGTGTCCATAAAAATGAAGTGCCCACCAGAGACGTGTTGCAAACTGTCCTCCCTGGTGGTCATAAATCACAACGTGTGTTTCTTCGCCGATGCCACAACGAGACATCGTTTCTGAAAATGACTGTTCTCTGGCCAGTTGTACTGGAACCGGATTGTCTGGATCTATGATGTCCAATGTCCAATCCAGATATACCGCCCCAGGTATATGTCCGACGAGGAATTCGTTGAGTGCCCCCGTATACTCCGCAACCTCCACTGAAGGCTCCGTTGCCCTTCTGCGAACATAGCCTCGAACATCCACAATCCGAATTCCTGACTCGTCAAGATTCGACTGCAACCATTCCGTCGTAACGAGTGGGTCCATCTCTCACCTGCATTTTACCAAGACTAATACAGTCGTCCTCACAGCGAACATTCTATGATTGGACGGCATGACAGTTTCATAAACCAATCGAAAAACAACCGTTTCGATAACCTAATTATTTGATTATTCCACACTCAGTGAACGGACTTGTTCCGACTCCGTACGTACAGGGGAATTGACAGCATCCCCTATCCCCTGTCCTGTCGTACCAGCTTCTGGTGATTGCAGATTATCAGCCTTAGGAATGGTTAACCGAGGTCCCGTAAATCGATTTCGTTCGTAAGCTTTCCATCCGTCATCACCTCGAAGATAAAAGAAATAGGGACCCCAGCGTGCATATTGCTTGGCTCCCCATTCCATAATCCTGAGTACCCAGCGATACCGATCAAAATGACCACTTCCCCAACAATTGGCTCGCCTTAAGAACCAGTTATTGAAATTCCCAAACCAATGCCCTGTGCTTTGGACATATCCTTCAATAATTTCATAATTGCGCATCATTCGATACAGTGCCCGCATGGGACCAAATACCGTGCGACGATACGCGTGAATGTATTTTTCGTACTTTGACAATGCTTTCGAATTGCGTCCGTTCGACAAATAATCGCAAATCACATCAGCTGCCATCTCTCCGGTACTGTGTGCAATTTGTACCCCTGAAGAATAAAGCGGATCCACAAAAAAATTCGCATCTCCGATGGACAACCATCCGTCACCTGTAAACTGACGCGTCGTGTAAGCCAGATCTTTTAATCTCCGTACACGCCCAACCTGTGTTGCTTTCACAAATCGTGTCTGAATAAATTCATAACGATTGATAGCGTCCAATAGTATCTCTTCGGCATCGTTACCCCATTGGGAAGTTGCGGGTTCATTCTGTACAAGCCCTACACTCATCACGTCATTGGCCAGAGGGATAAACCACATCCAGCCGTACTCAATAAAATAACCATTGAAAAATCCCTGACGATATCCAGGATCCCGTGTAACTCCCTGAAAATGACCAAACACCGCTGATGTTCGAATCTCCGGATCCAGTTCAACACAATCGAGTTGTCTCGCAATTAAACAACGCCGGCCACTGGCATCTACCACAAAATCCGTTGGCTTATCGTACGCTGCTTCACCGCGGTGTCGAACACGAACGGCTACGGCGCGATCCTCTTCAAAAACAACTTTTTCCACCGATGTTTCATCCCACAACTCCACACCTTGAGCAACTGCAAAGTCCTGTAATTGTTTATCGAAAACCGCTCTTTCAACTTGATACGCATAGGGTCTTTTAGCAAGATCTTTACGCGGAAAATTATTAAAGTGTCCAATGGTGGACAGGATGTCTTTACCATGACTGACCGGTGTTCGACCAATTCTAAAATCGCCTGCATACTTAAATGTATGACCACTATGTTGTAGTTGCTCAGCAATCCCCATTCGTTCCCAAATCAACTGAGAAGCGGGTAATAGTGACTCCCCTACATGAAATCGAGGAAACGTTTCACGCTCGATCATCGTCACACAATACCCTTTTTGCCGGAGAAAAGTCGCAACCACACACCCACCGGGGCCACTCCCTATCACGGTGACATGTCCTTTGGATTGGGTCATTGTTTTCTCCACTTGAATCTGGATTTCGCTAAACGAGTCATCTCTCATCCGTTTCCAGCTAAGCAACCATTATCGGATTACACCGAAAAGATCCGAGTATTTGTTACGTCTCTTACATACTCTTCCTGGATAACATCTGAGGACGAATCCATTTCACGATCTCTATCGATACCTGTATCAACCATAGAAGCATTCTGAACGGTAGGCTTGATTATCAAAACAATCCTGCACATCCGGGACATCTTTGATTCGGGTTCCCGTTCGCCATCTCACTGGTATGACCTGACTGTCATACGCCAGCTATAAAACCAAGGTCGATGTACCCGGAACCTACCGATGCCATGTAACCCTTGTTAGTCTTACCATCATATCGATGGGAAACAGCACTGAGGAGGCAAGAATACGATTATCTTTCTGATCTGTTTTAGACAAACAGCCAATTAAAAAAAGCCCGACCTCTATTGGTCGGGCTTTAAGCTTTTCTGCCTATCAGAACAAAACTATGCCAACTGAGTCAGACCAGGGATGGCAATCGGAGCCACTTTCATAGGACCCCATTCATACTTTTCAGGCGTAAGGTTTTCAGGCGAATTAAGTGCCTGATCCCATGTGACTTCCTGGCCGGAATATGCTGCCATTCTCGCCATGATTGCCATGAGAGTGCTCTTGCACATGTAATCCCCATTATTAATGACCTTACCCGCCCTGATCGCAGCGAACAATTCATCATGTTCAACTTGATACATGTTGCAGTTCGGACCTCGGTAACGCCATGTTGTCTTACCCGTATGGTCCTTGACAGAATGACGGAACACATCGCAGGTTCCCTGTGTACCTAACACATGATCGGAAACGTCCATTGCACAACCATCCTGCTGACGTGTGGAACTAAAACACTTTACTCCACCGTCATATTCATAGACCGTATTAAAATGGTCGAAAATCTGACCGTACTTGTCACTGGTACGAACTTGACGGCCTCCTAAACTCACACACTTGTTGGGAGGAGTACCACCCATGGCCCACACCATCTTATCCAGACTGTGAATGTGCTGCTCTACGATGTGATCTCCGGATAGCCAGGTAAAATAAAGCCAGTTTCTCACCTGCCACTCCATATCACTCCATTCGGGCTGTCGATCATGGTACCAGAGTTCACTAGTATTGTAGGTACACTGAAGCGCCATGATTTCACCCACAGCACCATCCAAAATCTGCTGGAAGGTTTCGCGCATTCCATAATGATAGCGCCAGCACAGCCCGGAAACGATGTTCAACCCCTTCTCACTGGCCTTCTTACACGTCTCCATCACTGAACGTACACCGCTCCCGTCCACGGCAACTGGTTTCTCTACAAAAACATGCTTCTCCGCATCGACACAAGCTTTTAAATGTTCCGGGCGGAAGTGTGGAGGGGTAGCAAGCAGTACCACATCACATTGGTCAATGACTGCCTGATAAGCATTAAATCCTGAAAACCGATGGTCGCGATCCACTTTCACTCTATCCGCAATGGCCGTTTTTTTGAGCTGTCCGTAACTCTGCTCCACTCGATCTGCAAAAGTATCTCCCATTGCGACAAGCTCTACTTGAGGGTCTGCTGTCAGCGCCTGAGCCGCCGCCCCCGTCCCACGACCCCCGCAGCCCACAAGACCGACACGCAAAACGGAGCTTCCTGAAGCATGCACAGCGCCGGGAGAAAGCATGGTTGTGCTCAGGGCCCCGCCGGCCAGCGCTACACCGGATGTTTCTAGAAACTTACGACGCGTATGGTCACTTGATTGTTTTTTTTTCATCGTGTACGACTCCATCTTTACGGGTTTTTCCTACTGGGCATCACAACTTACACAAACGTAAATCAGGTCTGCATGGGGGTTCCAGAAAGACCTTCGAAAACACTTCTAACCGACCGCACTTATTGTAGCTCTCCCTGGATTGCAGAACAATGGTTGCCGTGAATATGACCGTTAACCGGTATCTCAAGAGTACTGTTTCACACCGACCACTCCTCCACCTTCCTTACCTAACCGATCTCTGGTTACGGTGGTTCTTACGGCAGTCAATCGGTACTTCAATCGACATTTGCGCGATCAGCAAGGTCCTGCCAGTACCGGACTGCCCCTTCGTGATAACTCAACACATTCGTCCGACGGGGCCCCTCAGCAAGGTCGATCCGCTGAATTCGCTGACGTACCCATTCCAGGAAAAACCTTGCTGAAGTTTTGCTGACTCGGCGTGGATGTCCTTTTCTTTCCACAAAAAACGGAGCGGTGGAAGCAAATCGGAACGTTGCTGGATTATCAATCACGACCCGAACCAGAAACCATCCATTACTCTTAAACTCCAGGAGTGGCAATTCGGTCTTCAGTCGAATGGCAGCCGGTTGCGGAGCGTTCTGTTTCAGTGAACCTTCTTGAGGAGAAAAAGACTCGCGCGAAACGACTACTCCATTCTTAATCACTTCAATCCAACCGACCAGATCGCGACTGACCAGCTCGCAGCTCAATTGAACGTTCAGAGATCGGGGATGCTCATCGATTGAAAAAACATGTCCTGGATGCTGACCGTTGGCCTGTACCTGTAAAAGTGGACCGTTCGTCACAAAACTTCTACCAGAACGTAGCGATTCCCACCATTTCGTAATGTTAAACGGGCGTTCGACATGTACGTAGACCCGATTATAGCCGACCGGGTTTGGCAAAACTCCGGATGCACTTCCAGCGGAAGGAGGAATACGTATATCGCAATTGAGAAGGTGATAATAGATTTCCTGAGACCACC
>Ga0310344_10000663_pt1 | contig 26742 bp, 21 predicted proteins | sample HC15DNA20200_MG_FD_203801 | JGI IMG/M metagenome (GOLD analysis project Ga0310344, IMG submission 203801) | Marine microbial communities from station ALOHA, North Pacific Subtropical Gyre - HC15-DNA-20-200_MG | ecosystem: Environmental > Aquatic > Marine > Oceanic | place: Pacific Ocean: North...
ATTATAACGGCATCGATCAAGAAGGCGTCGCCTACTCGCAGATGACCCGGCGCGGGCGTCTACGGGCGTCCACCGCGCGCACCTTCCTCAAGGAAGCCGCGAAGCGTGGAAACCTCGAGATCGTCACTGAGGCCGTTGTGGCGAAGCTCAACTTCGAGGGCCGGCGGTGCACCGGCGTGACGTACTTGCAGGGCGAGCAGCGTGAGACGGTCAACGCAAGACACGAGGTCGTCGTTTGTGGGGGCGCAGTCAATTCGCCGCATCTGTTACAGATCTCCGGGGTGGGTCCAGCCGAGCACCTGAAATCGATCGGGGTCGGGGTAGTGCACGACGCACCGGGGGTAGGCGGCAATCTCGCAGACCACTACGTCGCACGCATCTCACACCGGGTGATCGGCAACGTATCCATCAACGAGCTCTCCCGCGGCCCCCGTCTCGCTCGGGAGGTCGCGCGGTGGGTATTCGGCGGCAACGGCGCGCTGACGTTCGGGGTGACCTCAGCGATGGTCTTTTGCCGCTCCCGAGAGGGGCTTGCTAGCCCCGATCTCCAACTCTTGTTCACGCCGGCCAGCTACGACGAGCAACGTTTTGGCAAACTCGAGACCGAGCCAGGCATGACCGTTGCGATATGCCCGATCCGACCCGAGAGTCGCGGCTCGATCATGGCTTCGACGTCCGATCCCCGGGCGGCACCCAGCATCATGCCGAACTACCTGTCAGCACAATCCGATGTGCGCGTGCTGCTCAGCGGGTTCCGCAAGACCCGCAATATCTTCGAGCAGCCAGCCCTACGGGCGCATAGCACGGCGGAAATCTTGCCCGGTCCGGAGGTACAGAGCGACGATGAGATTGAGTCGTTTGCAAGAGCCGCGGGCAACACCGTGTATCACCCCGTGGGCACCTGCCGGATGGGCGAGGATGACCTCGCGGTGGTTGACTCACGGCTGCGGGTACGCGGGCTCTCAGGCTTGCGGGTTGCCGACGCTTCGATCATGCCCGAGCTCACCTCAGGGAATACCAATGCGCCGACAATTATGATCGGCGAGAAATGTGCGGCAATGATCAAGGAGGACGTCTCGCAAGGACCTTAGAGACACGCGCTCGGCTCTGCGCTACACAAGCGGGCCCCGCCGGGGGATGATCACATCACGTCGGACCTGGCCGGCGCCCGATATCTCCGGCACAGCCCGCCTGAAACGAAGGGGCTCGAGGCTTTGAACCGTTGACTGAGACCCGCTGGACAACAAGGAAGTGTCGATGACCGACTACGTACGTTACGAGCTCAATGACCGCATCGCGACCCTCAACATGGATGACGGGAAAGCGAATGCGTACGGCCCCGACATGATCGCGGCGATTTCCACGAGCCTGGATCGCGCAGCGGACGAGGCCGAGGCGGTGATCATTGCCGGGCGCCCGGGGGTGCTTTGCGCGGGCTTCGATCTGCGGATTATCCGTGGCGGCGACGCGCAAGCCGCGGCTGCCATGCGCTCGGCGGGCAAGGCATTGCTCCTCAAAGCCTACCTCCATCCTCAGCCTATCGTCTTCGCCTGCACCGGTCACGCGCTGGCCGCGGGGGCGTTGCTGCTCTTGACCGGGGACTACCGCATCGGGGCTCTCGGGGACTTCAAGATAGGCCTCAACGAAACCGGCATTGGTCTCTCGCTTCCGCCCTTCGGGCTCGAACTGGCGCGTGATCGCCTGGAGCCACAAGCGCTGAGCCGGGCCACCATCACCGCTGAGATTTACGGCCCGGAGCAGGCCCTATCCGTAGGCTACCTCGATGCGCTCAGCGCAGCCGATACCTTGCATGCGGATGCCCGGGAGGCGGCAGCGCGCCTCGCCCAGCTCGACGGGAAGGCCGTTTCAGTGACTAAGCAGCGGCTGCGCCAAGCAACCGTGGACCGCATATTGGCAGCAGGAGAATAACGATGGGTCCCAGATTCGAAGGCAAGACGGCGCTCATCACCGGTGCAGGGGACGGGATCGGGCTGGCAACGGCGGCGATCATGGTCGCAGAAGGCGGCACGGTGCTGGGCGTTGACGTCAAAGGCGAAGTGCTGGCCGCGGCGATGGCCGAGCTCGAGGGGCCGGGTGGGGGGTTTCCGTTTCCTGCCAACGTCCTCGATGCCGAAGAAGCAGCGGGTACAGTGCAAAAAATCACCGCCTCGCACCCCCGCATCGACATTCTTGTTAACTGCGTTGGCGGCAGCACTATCATCGACAACCCTTCGGCAGATATCGAATCGATGTCGCTCGAAGCGTGGCGCGCGTTGCTGGAATTCAACCTCACGGGCACGTTCTTGTTCACCCAAGCCGTGGTCCCGTTGATGAAGGCGCAAGGTGCAGGAAAGATCGTCAATCTCTCCTCGATCGCGGGACGGGGCTTGAGCGACTCGAGCTCGAGTGCTTACGCGACCGCAAAAGGGGGCATCATAGCGCTCACCCGCAAGCTCTCGTTGGAGCTCGGCCCTTACGGCATTAACTGCAACGCCGTCGCGCCCGGCCGCACGCTGTCCAATCGCATTAAGAGTCGGTTCAATCAGCAGACCGAGGCCCAAAAGGCCGCGGAGCTGGCCACCGTGCCGCTGGGACGATGGGCCGAGCCCGAGGACCAAGCCCGGGTCATCTGCTTTCTTGCTTCCGGGGACGCCGACATGGTCACCGGCGTTACCATCGACGTGAACGGCGGCGTTCGCTAAGCAGTGCTCACGAGACAACCGATGTCACAGATCATCTACCAGCGTCCCCGAGCCGAGTCCACACCGAACGAAGCGGTGTTCACTTCCACCTGCGCACACAACTGCGGAGGCCGATGCGTCGTCAACGCACACGTTGCCGACGGCGTGATCACCCAGATATCGACCCAGCACGGCAAATGGAACCACGAGCTACCCCCGTTGCAGGCCTGTGCACGCGGCGTGGGGCAGCTGGAACGTGTGTACCATCCCGACCGACTTCGCTATCCGCTGCGCCGCGTCGGGCCGCGGGGGAGCGACCAGTTCGAGCGTATTGGTTGGGACGAAGCGCTCGACACCATTGCCAAGCAGCTGCTTCGCGTGCGCGAAACCTACGGTAATGCCGCGATCTTGGACTTGTCGCGCACCGGCAGTCTATCGAAGCTGCACAGCCGCTCGGCGGCCAAGCGCTTCATGAACTTGTTCGGCGGGTGCACAGACTTGTGGTCGAACATGTCGGCCGAAGCTGAAGTGTTCGGGGTACGCACCACCTATGGGACAGCCCGTTCCTACAAGGCTGCGGGGCGCGAGCCCACTGACTACGAGAACTCAAAACTGATTGTGATGTGGGGCTGGAGCCCGGCGGACGGCACCTTCGGCACCGGGACCCTGCAATACCTCAAGGCGGCAAAGCGCAAGGGCGTGCGCGTCATATGCGTGGACCCGCGCCGAACCCGCACAAGCCGGATGCTCGCTGATGAGCACGTGTTCATCCGCCCATCGACCGATGCGGCGGCCCTGATCGCAATGGCGCAAGTCATTGTTGCTGAAGGGCTGCATGACCAAGCGTACTGTGACCGGTATGTGCTCGGCTTCGACGAAGCGCATTTGCCCGAGGACGCGCCGCGCGGATCATCGTACCGCTCGTATCTCATGGGCGAGGCAGACGGCGTGGTCAAAACACCTGAATGGGCCGAACCGCTGACTGGCATCCCGGCCGAGACACTGCGCGCTCTCGCGTTAGAGTTTGCACGAACGAAGCCCGCGGCCCTGCAAACGGGTTACGGCCCCGGCCGCACGATCTTTGGAGAGCAGTTCCACCGGGCTGCCTTCGCACTCGCAGCCATCACCGGCAACGTCGGTGTGGTCGGCGGCAACTCCGGCACGAGCAACGGCGCTACCGGCGCATGCGGGATCAAGGATCTGCCTACCGGGACCAATCCTTGTGATGCGCGGGTGCCCACACCCCTGCTTGCCGACCTGCTGGCGCGCGGTGCCGACGGCGGATATCCGGCGGATATCAAGCTGCTCTACAGTGCCGGCGGCGACTTGTTCAATCAATGCCCGAACGTCAACAAGATGGTGAACGCTCTCGAGCGGATCGAGTTCTTCGCCGCCCAGGACAACTTCCTAACGCCCACCGTGCGCTATGCGGACATTGTGCTTCCCGCTACCACCTTCTGGGAACGGAACGATGTGCACACCCCATGGGCAGGTGCCGGTCACTATGTCATCTACATGCAGAAAGCGATCGAGCCGATGTATGAATGCCGCAACGATCTCGACATCTTCGGGGAACTCGCAAGGCGCGTCGGTATCGAGGGATACAATGACAAGACCGAGGAGGCTTGGCTGCGTGAGCTCACCGCTCCCACCATTGACGACTTCGACCAGTTCGCTGCCGATGGCTTGGCCCGCCTTCCCGCGCCTGAAGACTCCGTGGCCTTCGCCGACTTTGTTCGCGACCCCGAGCGCCACCCGCTCTCGACGCCCTCGGGTCGGATCGAAATTTACTCAAACGCAATAGCGGCCGCCCCCGATGTCTACGGGTTAGGCGCAATTCCCCCCATTCCGACATGGATCCCGCCGCTCGACATCGAACCAGAGCATCCGTTGGCGCTGTGCTCGCCGAAGTCCCGGGCACGCACCCACTCCATTCACGGCAACCAGCCCGTGCTCTCGCGGGTCGACCCCGACGATGTGTGGATCAACACCACCGATGCGCTAGCGCGCGGCATCGCGTCGGGCGACTCGGTCCGTGTGTTCAATCAATTCGGCGCGTGCTTGCTCCCGGCCCGGGTCACCGACGATATCGCACCGGGCGTGGTCGCGATTAAGGAAGGCGCATGGTTCACTCCCGACGAGAGCGGGGCGGACACCGCCGGGTGCGCAAACGTGCTGAGCGGCGATCGCGCCGCCCCCTGCGGCGCTACCACCTACAACTCCAACTGGGTCGAAGTGGCGTTGGCCTGAGCTTCTCCGACCGCCTGCGCCATCGCCACCAAGCTCGGGAAGACGTAGTCGACGCTCGGACGTTGGGTTACTTTGGCGGTGGCGCCCCAATTCTCGGTACCCTCCAAGCCTTGGCGATCGATCCAGGCGCAAGCAAGCCCCGCCTGGCGCGCGGGCACATGATCGTGAAAAAGACTTTGTGCTGTGTGTAGGATGTCGTCGCGTCCGAGACCGAGATCGTGCTCGAGGTGCGTCAGCATGTACTCGAAGTTTGCGGAATTAGGCTTGTAGGACCCGACATCCTCAGCGGTGTAGATCGCATCGAAGTCGACGCCCAACCGCCTATCCGAGCTTGCAAATCCGTCGCGATCCACATTCGAAAGGATGACGAGCTTAAAGTGGTGCTTAAGCGCCCGCAGCGCATCGGCGCTGTCGGGAAATGCCGGCCAGTACGGGACAGATTCGCCAAAGCGGCGGTCGAGCGCCTCGTCGGTGGCAAGCGCGAAGCCCCCCGCAAGCCGACGATGCACTTCCGTCAGGAGGTCGGGGTAGCGCTTGCGGGGTGTCTGTGCTTGGCAAGCACTCTCGGTCTGCGCGAACGCCTCGAGTGCGACGTTCCGCGTGATGTCATCTCTCCGGGCTCGGCGCAGTAGCGGCTGCAAGGCGTCCCATATGCCGCTTTCCCAATCGATCAGCGTGCCGTAGCAATCAAAGGTGAGCGCACGAAAGCCCGTCAGGGCGCTCATTAGTGATCTTCCCGACGGGCCATCTTCAAACGCTCGTCTTGTGCCCACCCCTCACGCTCGTTGAACGGGACGGTAAAGTACGGTTCGAAATTCATCTGAGAGAAACGCCATGCGCCGTCGACGAGGTCATATTCGTCATCGTAGCGCCCAGAGACGAAATAAGCCGTGCCCTTAGAGACCGACTTGGCCTCCAGATAGCTCCAACCCCTTCCGTGGTCCCCCTCGAGCTCGATCACATGGTTATGGATAAACTGCTTGACGAACTCGAGCACGACCGGCACCTGAGCGAAGAACTTGGCGATCTTCTCCCGTCCCCGGGCGCGGCCAAGATAGCCGAAATCTAGGGTCGCGTCCTCGGTAAACAAATCGGGGATCTCGGCACTCAACCCTTCATTAATGCACTCGTGATACCGGCACCGCAGCACCCGGATCTCCTCGCGCGCGTTGAGGTCACGGACCTGCAACTCGAGTGCCGCGACGCGCGCAGCTAAATCGTCTGACATCACTGCCTCCCTTGGATTCCTAGACCAATCTGTGCCCTCGGCCTACCGCGCCCGCCCGACGAGGCCGCGCATGGCGCGGAGAACCTGTCGCGCGCGGAGTACCGCCGGCGGGCCAATGTCACAGCGAGGGGCCGACACGCGGGCCGGATTGTACGTCAGCTTCGGATACCGCACCGAGCGCAAGAACGCAGTGCCGGTGCCACGCACAATGGCCCGCGTCCTGATCGCTACCTTGCGCCCGTGTCCATCATGCGCATAGCAACCCGTCCTGCGCGCTCAGCACCAGCTCAGGGGTTGAAGTGCAGCCCGTGCCCGGGCACGGGCCATTGGAGCTTGAGCAAAGTCCCATTGCGCGACCCGGTCACGTACGCGGTGCGGAGATCCTCGCCACCAAAACAGAGGTTAGTGGTAATGCGATCCCCAGTCGGCACAAAGGTCGAGGTGCCGTCTTGCGCGAAGGCGGTGATTCCCCCCGTGCGTATCGTGGCGACGCAAACACGGTCCAAGCTGTCCACCGCCAATGAGTCAAGCAGCTGCTCACCGGGCGCAGTACCCAACAGCACGCCTCGCGTCTCTTTCCCGAAGCGAAGATCGAGCTGACCGGGCGCGGTTACGTCGAAGCGCCGAACGCGCCCGGTATGGGTCTCGGCGACGTAGACGCGCGCATCGTCGGGGGAGAGTCCGACCCCATTAGGGGCCTCCAACGGATAGACGACTTCACGCACTTCACGCCCATCGGCGGACGCGTAATACAAGCCACCGTGATCTCGGGTTCGAGCCCAGCTGCTCCCGTGGTCGGTGAACCAGAATCCCCCCGACGCATCGAACACCAAATCGTTCGGAGCGCTCAATGGGTGTCCTTCGACGGACTCGTAGACCGTTTCCACCTCGCCGGACTCGACGCTGACGGCTTGAATACAGCCAGGCCCCTCGCGGCCCCCGTTGTTACACAGCCAGACTCGCCCATCGGGCCCGAAGGCCGCACCGTTGGGTCCACCGCCGCATTCGGCGATAACCTCGTTGCGGCCATCAGGGGTAACCCGGGTCAAGGTGCCTCGCTCGATCTCGACCAGGATCACGCTCCCATCGGGCATTGCGATCGGCCCTTCTGGAAACGCCAGTCCATTCGCCACTACCATCACATCGGACGCTTGCGTCATCGCTGCCCTCTCCTTAGGCTGTCGATCCTCGTTGCGACAGGATGGCATATGTCCCTGCGCAACCCCAGCGCGCTTGCGCCCCGGAGCAGATGCCTCCCCGGACGGTCACTCGCCGATGACTCCGCGCATCTTTTCGGGTCGTGCGACCACTCACGTGCCTTTGGAGGGAACCTGTGAAGCTGTACAACTGGAACGTTGCCCCAAACCCCCGCCGGGTGAGGATGTTTGCCCACGAAAAAGGCATCGAGCTCGATGTCGTGGACGTCGGGGAGCCGGGTCAGCCGCGACTCGCCGACAACTACCTCGACGCAAATCCCCACCGCATCGTACCGTCGCTCGAGCTCGATGACGGGACTGTGATCGGTGAGGTGCCCGTTATCTGCCGCTACTTAGAGGCGATTCACCCGGCACCGCCGCTTTTCGGCCGCACGCCGATCGAGCAAGCAGAGATCGGCATGTGGGAACGCAAATGCGAGCTCGAAGGGATGGCACCTTGTGCGGAGATCCTGCGCAACAAGGTCAAAGCGTTCGACGGCCGCGCATTGCCCGGCTACGCAATACCCATTGAGCGAATCGAAGCGTTAGCGGATCGCGGCAAGCTGCGGCTCGGCGTGTTCTACGAGAAGCTCGACGCCCGACTGAGCGACGCCGAATACATTGGGGGCGATGCCTTCTCCGTCGCGGATATTACGGGATTCGTCACCGTGGAGATGGCCACACAAGGCAGAAACGGTATTCCAGAAGCGTGCTCGAATGTGAGTCGCTGGCATGCCGCCATCGCGGCGCGGGAGAGCGCAAAAGCGTAACCAACGCCTTGCGTGGCCGATTGAGGCGCCGACGTTGATCACGCGTCCATTAGCAACGATCTTCGTCATCCAAGCCTTGATGACGATGGCCTCTTATAGCTTGGCGGTGATCATCCCCGACGCCGCCGGCGACATCGGCTTGTCGCCCGACGCGGTAGGGTACCTCACGGGCGCAATGTTCCTCACCGCCATGCTCACGGGCCCCGCAACGCCGGTTCTGATCCGAATGCTCGGGGCGACGCGAGTATTCCAGTGGCTCATCGCCCTCATCGCCTTCGCCGCTTTTGCGCTCATTGCAGCGCACCCGGTGCTCGCTTTCCTTGGCGCGGTGGTGATCGGTCTGGCCACCGGACCTATGAACCCGAGCGGCTCTCACGTGCTGGCTCGCGTTTCACCCCGCCGCTGGCTTCCGCTCGTGTTCTCGATCAAGCAGTGCGGCACACCAGCGGGCGGTATGCTCGCTGGCGCGGTGTTGCCGGTGCTGGCTCTGGAGCTAGGCTGGCAGAGCGCGCTGGCGGTGTTGCCGGCGGCGGCTTGCGTACTGATTCTCCTCACGCCGCTCGGCAAGCTCGGCGATCGATCGCTCGAAGCGCCGAGCAACGGGCGCGTCGTTGAAGAGATGCTAGGGTCCCTGCGTGCCGCGACTGCGACGCCTGCGCTCCGACAGGTGTGCCTCAGTGGCGCCTGTCTCGGAGCATGCCAGCTGGCGCTAGCGTCTTACTACGTCGTGTACCTTTGGAGCGTGGCCGGGATGAGCACGACCGCGGCCGGCCGGACCTTCGTCGTCTTTCACATCGTAGGCATCGTGGCGCGAATCGTACTCGGCACGATGGCCGAGCGCTGGGTCCCCACGCGCACCCTTCTTGGGCTACTCGGCGGTGCGATGGCACTGGGGATCGTAGGCGCCGGGTACATCGACGAGACGTCCTCGTTGCTCTATATCTATGGCGTCACGGCCCTGCTCGGTGCAAGCGCCAACGGATGGGTCGGACTTTTCTTCGCAGAGCTTGCCCGGTTGGTGCCGAACCAAGCGGCTCTGGTTGCCGGAGGCGGGCAGTTCGTCATGTATCTCGGCATCGTGCTGGGACCGGTCATCTTCGCAGCACTGCTCACCACCACCGGCTCGTACCCGCTGTGCTTTGCCGTGTTCACCGCAATTGCCCTCGTGACGCTCGCCCCAATCGCGCGGCGGGATGGACCGCCTCAAGAACGCGTCAAGAACCAGCAGTGATGCGGGTACCGAGTGCGAGAGAAATCGCGGTCAAAGGACCACCGCGTGATGTCCTCGATTTGCCAGTCCTCGGTTAGCTCCGGATCGAGCTCGAAGCGACGGCGATTGGTCGAGAATATCAGCAACCCGTCACGGGCCAATCGCTTAGCGGCAGCGCCGATGAGTGCCACGTGATCCCGCTGCACGTCGAGCGTCTTGTCCGTGCGACGCGAGTTCGAGAACGTGGGCGGGTCGAGCAAGATGACATCAAAGCGCGCAGAGCCCCGAGCGAGCCACGTGGCACAGTCGGATCGCACAAGACGGTGGCGCGCCGGATCGATGGCGTTCTGCTCGAAATTCGATTGAGCCCAATCCAGGTAGGTGCGGGACAAATCGACGCTGACGCTCTCTTTCGCACCGCCTAAGGCCGCATGCACGGTCGCAGCCGCGGTGTAGCAGAAGAGGTTCAAAAATCGGCGACCTTGCGTGAGCTCCGCGAGTCGAAAGCGTAGCGGGCGGTGATCAAGAAACAAGCCCGTATCCAAGTAGTCGGCCAGATTGACGAGCAGCGTCGCCGGCCCCTCGCAGACTTCGGTCATCTGACCCGAGTTCGACCGGCGATCGTATTGCTCACGGCCCCGTTGCCTGGAACGTTGCTTCACCACGATGCGATGGCTAGGGACGCCGAGGACGTTCGGAATCGTCATCACCGCCTCGGTCAAGCGCCGAGCCGCCACCTCGGGTTCGACGCTCGCCGGTGCGCGGTACTCCGAGACGTGAATCCAGTCCGCATAGCGATCGATGGCCAGCGCGTACTCGGGGAGATCCGCATCGTACAAGCGGTAGCAGTCCACACCGCGCCGCTTCGCCCACGGCGACAGGATGCGGACTTTCTTGCTCAATCGGTTGGCGAACATCTGAGCACTCGCGCTCAGGCGCGGCGCGGCGGCCGGGAGAGCACCGCTGTCGAACAGCAGCAAGCGTGCGGGCATGGCACCGTTCGCAAGCCGATAGGTTCGCTGGACAGGTAGGCCGATGGCTCGCCCGAGCGCGGGATTCGTAGTGAAGACTGCGCCCCGGGTCTTCGCGCCGCGCCCAAGCAGCTTCCCCAACGACGCATAAAGTGGGAGGAGCGAGGAAGCGTCGCCGAGGCGCTCCCCGTAGGGCGGATTGGCGAGCACGAGCCCTGGCCCACCCCCGGGTTCCACGGTGTCGATGGTGCCTTGCTCGATTCGGATCCGCGAGGCCAGCCCCGCTGCCTCGACATTCCGCCGCGCCGCGGCCACCGCTGCGGGCTCGGCATCCCAACCTCGCACGTCGGGCAGGTCGGCATCGGCGGAAACGTGCACTCGCTCGGCAGCTTCTTCGGCCACCGACGCCCAGGTCGCAGGCTCATGACCGCCCCATCGGTCGAATCCCCATCTCGTACGGCGATGATTGGCGGGGCGTTCAAGGCGCATCTCTACTGCTTCAATCAGCACCGTGCCAGAGCCACACAGCGGATCGAGCAATTGTTCATCGGGCGATTGCAACCACCGACTGCGGGCAACCAGTGCAGCGGCGAGATTCTCTTTAAGCGGCGCCTCTCCGCCCCTTTGCCGGTAACCCCGCCGATGCAAGCTCTCACCCGAGAGATTGAGAAGAATCGACGCCTGGCCGCGATGAACGCGGGCCGCGATGCGCAGATCGGGATCCCGCCGGTCAACATCGGGTCGGACGCCGAAGTGCTCGCGCGCCACGTCGACGATCGCATCCTTCACCCGTTGTGCGCCGAACTGGGTGTTATTGATGCCGGCGAGGCGGCCGGAGAAGCGAACCGCGATCGTCTCTCGGGGCGTCAGATGATCCGCCCACGCGACCATCCGGGCACCCTCGTAGAGATCATCGACGTTCGCGCACGGGAACCGCGTCAACGGGAGGAGAATTTGCGTCGCGAAACGCGACCAGAGGCACGCGCGGTAACCCAACGCGAGGACGCCGCCGAAATTGACGCCAGCGACGGTCTCCTTGACCGCCTCCGCCCCAAGCGATTCGAGCTCCTCACGGAGCAACCCCTCCAACCCCTTGGGGCATGTTGCGAACCAGTAGAGCGTCTCAGACATCGCCCCACACTCACACCGTGACGGCCACGCGCACCGCGTCGAGGACCAACTGAGCACGCCCGAGGTGCCGCAGAACCTGCTCAGCTTCGGCTTCGAGAAACGCGACTTCGTCAGGATCGATACCAGAGTTCACTTCTCGTAGCTCCCGCAACCGGCGTGACTCTTCATCATAGAGCTCGCGAGCGCGTGCCTCGGCGTCGGCGACAAGGCGGGTCTGCTGGACTCTCGCCGTCTCTTCGGCGACGGCGACGAGCCGGCGAATATCGGTACGCGTTTCCCGGACGATGCGCTGCGCGGTGCCGATCGGGACACGACGGGCGAGCTGACCCAATTGCTTAGCGGAGAGCGCGCCGCTCAAGTCCGTGCCATTTGCGTCGACGAGGACGCGCACGGCCCCATCCCCGAGAAAGCGCCCGAGCTGAAACTGCTGCGGCGCTGGGCACGACAGCTCGAGCAGCGCCTCGACGAGCAGCAGCCCGGGCTTGATGCCAGGGAGCTTCAACGTGCTCACCGCAGTGTTACCCAGTCCACCGGAAAGCACCAGGTCCATTGCCCCTGCGACCATTGGATGCTCCCAGGTGAGGAAAAGCATGTCTTCTCGAGCGAGGGCTTGGCTACGGCTGAACGTCGCGGTCGCCCCGTCTTCGGGTAGCCCTGGGAATTGATCCTGGAGCATCCGCTCGCTCGGCTTCAACACGATCGCTTGGCTGGAATGTCGCTCCTGCTCGACGCCGAAGACGTCGAATACACGCTCCATGTAGTCCATGAGTTCGAGCTCATATGTCGATGCCGTCACAGCATCGACAAGCGCTCTCGCCCGGAGTGGGCGGAATGAGTTCGCCTCCAGCAATCGTTCCCGGCCGCCGCCAAGCAAGGCGCCGAGGCGCTCGGTCTCCTCCCGCCCTTGACGGAGCAACGCATCCACGGCCGCCTTATCGTCGGGCCAGCGTAAGCATTTCTCAAGCGAGGCCTCTAATGGCTTCGCTGCGGTACTCGCCGCGGGACTTGGTGCCTCCAGCATCCGAAGCGCCTCGTGGTACCACCGGGCCATGACCTCACTCGCGCTCCCGACGTAGTGCGGAACATGGATCTCGACTACGTGACGTTGACCAATTCGGTCGAGGCGTCCGATACGCTGCTCCAGCATGTCCGGGGAGAGCGGCAAATCGAACAGCACAAGGTGACGCGCGGCTTGAAAGTTCCGACCCTCGCTACCGATCTCGGAGGCCACCAGCGCTTCGGCCGCAGCATCCTCTTCTTCTGTGAAATAGGCCGCGGCGCGATCACGGGCCACCAAGCTCATGCCTTCGTGGAACACCGCGGTACGCACTCCACCGCGGGTACGCAGGAACGCTTCCAGCTCAATCGCCGTTGATGCCAACGCGCAGATCACGAGCATCTTCTCGTTGCGGTGCGCTCCGATGAGCTCGATGAGCCACGTCACCCGAGCATCGACATCCGTCCATCCGGAGCCGAGCATACGCTCGGGTCTGAGAAAATCGACGACGTCCGAGGGCACAGCCGCAGCCAGGCCTTCGTCGTACGCGCCCGGGCGCGCTAGCGGGTGCAGCGTAACCTTTCGGCCAGGGAACCCACCCACGGTTTCACGCGTGTTGCGGAAAAGCACTCGCCCGGTGCCATGGCGATCGAGGAGCGAATCCGCCGTCTTTTCGATGAGCGAAGACGGCACCGCTGCCGCATGCGTGCGCAGCTCAGCGATGAGCGAAACGCCGACGTAAGGTTCTGCATCGACGAGCAAATCAGGATCGAGGGCCGTGCCAGGCGGGGGAAGGCGCTCCATCAGCTCTGCGAGCGGCGCGTAGCCAAGCTGCTCGAGACGGAAAGCATCCAAGCTTGCATACTTGTCGGGGTCGAGGAGTCTCAGACGGGCGAAATGCGACTCGATGCCCAGACTCTCCGGTGTGCCGGTCAGCAACAGCAAGCCCTCTGAAACGTCGCCGAGCGCTGCCACGAGCCCATATTCAGCGCTACCGACCTCTAAGTGATGGGCCTCATCGACCACCACGATGTCCCATCCCGCGGTAATGGCTTGCTCGGTACGCTCAGCGCAATCCGACAGGGTAGCAATGGGCACAATAGCCAGCTGCGCGCTCTCAAACGGATTCTCGTGCCCCGACACCTGGAGTTCTGCGCAGCGCTCCTCGTCGAGCACGGAGAACGTTAAGTTGAATCGCCGGAGCATCTCCACGAGCCACTGATGCACCAAGCTTTCCGGAACGAGCACCAGCACGCGGCTTGCTATGCCGCGCTGCAGTCGGTGATGCACGATCAAACCGGATTCGATGGTTTTCCCCAGACCGACTTCGTCGGCAAGCAGCACTCGCGGCTTGTGCCGGCGCGCGACCTCATCAGCGATGTAGAGTTGGTGCCCAAGCAGCTGCACCCGGGGGCCGAGCAACCCCGCCGACGCAGAGCCCGAGTGCCGCGCCATCAACTCCCGGGTATCCAAGCGCAGCAAGAACCGGGAGTTGCTGTCTATCTGGCCAGCGAACAAGCGCTCTTGCGGACGCGAGAAGCGCACGAAACTCGAAAGGTCCCGCTCGAGGACAACCACTGCCGCACCGTCGCGGTCTCGGCCGAAGTAAACGATACAGCCGTCTTCCTCACCGACCTCCGTAACGGAGAATTCTGTGCCGTCATCAGTGACGAGATCATCCCCCGCCTCATAGCTGACCCGAGAAATCGGGGCATTGTCCGCGGCATAGGTGCGCACATCCTCGGCGGCCGGAAAGTACACATGAACTCGCCGCGCCTCGAAACGCTCGATTATCCCAAGCCCGAGATCGACCTCGGTATTGCTAACCCAGCGCTGTCCCACCGAAAACGGAACGACGCTCATGATCTGTCCTCAGAAGATTCCCGGTTTGGATCCCGGTTTGGATCCCCGTTTGGATCCCCGCTTGGATCCCCGTTTGGATCCTCGTTTGGATCCCCGTTTGGATCCCCGTTTGGATCCCCGTTTGGATCCCCGTTTGGATCCCCGTTTGGATCAAAGTCACCGCGCAGGATGCGCTTACCGAGAATGATCAGGGCTACCATTCCTACCAGCACCGCAACCCCAATGCCGAAGAGCCAGACGATCCACAACGGAATATCCCGGTACATCCCCGCCAATGCAGCGCCGAAGAAAACGACGCCCAGCAAGGCGATGTAGATCTTCGTGCCCAGTGGAGCTACCTCTCGATGATGCGTGGATCGAGAATATCCCGCAGCCCGTCACCAAGCAGGTTGAACGACAGCACCGCATAGGAGATCGCGACCCCGGGGAACACCGCAACCATCGGGTGGGTCTCCATGTGCTCTTGCGCCGCCCTCAGATCACTGCCCCAGTCGGGGGTCGGCGGAGACGTCCCAAGGCCCAGGTAAGACAACGCTGCGACGATGAGCATTACGAAGCCAAGATAGACCGTCGCGTGCACGATGAGGGGCGATATGCAATTCGGCAGGATCTCGCGAATCGCCGTATACCACCCCCCGTTTCCGACGATCAGCGACGCTTCGACGTACTCCTTCTTCTTCTCGATGAGTACGGTGCCACGCGTGAGCCGGGCGGTTTCCGGCATGAATGCGAATCCGAGTGCCAATACGAGCACCAGATCCTTTGCAAATCCGTCGAGCTTGTATTCTTGCGCAAGCGTGACGAACAGGAGGAACAGCAATATGCCTGGAAAGGCCAGCAATCCATCCACGATGCGCATCGCAATCGCATCGGCCCATCCACCAAAATAACCGGCAAAAAGGCCGGTTGGCACGCCGAGCGCTAGCCCAAGCGTAACGGCGACCAGGGCGATGACGAGCAACCGGCGTCCGCCGTAGAGAACACGCGCGTAGATATCGCGTCCGAACCGGTCGGTGCCGAGCACGTACTCAGCGTTCGGCGCTTGAAGGCGCTTGCGGTAATCGGGCTTGATCGGGTCGCGGCTCGTTATCCAGGGAGCGGCTGCGCACAGGAGCACCATCACGATCAGCATGATCGCACCGAGCATCGCCGTCTTGCTCTTCTGGAACTCATCGAAACCGTTGTGGAACCTTGCCCACAACCCCGCAATGGTCTCACGAAGGGCAGGCGGGGCCAGCGGCTCACGGCGTGACAGGTTGGTCACGTGCATCTGCGCGTTTTCCGAAAGGGGTAGCCCACGACCGCATGCCCTTCCGGAATGGTCACCCCTGTCCTGTCCTGTCCCTCACCGTCGCCGGGAAGGGGCCACCACCATGATGCAATGTTCGGCACACTCAACTACTCTCGTCCCGTTCGGAGCCTGTCTTGCTCGGTATTCGGCGCCAGGCAAATCAAGTGGCCGAAACGACGAAGTGTACCACCGTGAGGTGAACGGCAGACATGAAAGCCTTCTTTGTCTGGATCGGGATCAGTCTGGCCGCTTTTGCTTGTGCTGCTGTCGGCTATCACGTCCATCTGGGCGAGAATCCACGCCGAACACTTGTTGCGATCGACGACTCGCACGAGATGCGAAAGGTGTGGAGTCAGATCCCGTCAATGTTGGATCGTCTCGACGAAACCCGTTATACGCAGTACGCGCTGGTCACCACCAAAGCCAAGGTGCACGGTTGGCAGCCCACCCTCGAGCTCGGTGCTATCACACCCTTTGCTCCCCGGAACCTCGCCCGGCTCACCGGGGATGCACGCTTTGCCGACATCGACGACGCCGACCGGCTGGTCTTGCTGACGAACGCGCCGGCTCCCGCGCTCGACGCGCTGACGGACTTTGAGATCATCCACCTGCATTGAGCACCGATTCACGCCCGGGAGGGTGGGCGCCGCTCTCCCCACGCCAAGTCGATGACGAAGGCCACCCCGAGCGAAGCCGCCCCCGCCGCAAACAGCGCCGGATAACTGGCCCCTTGTGAAAAGTAATAAGCCAGCGCGTAGGCACCTGCCGCTTGTCCTAACGAAAAAGCCGTTGTGCCTATCCCCCACAGTCGGATCCGGGCGGTGAGGTCGCTCTTCGTCAGTTCGTCGAGACGTCCGAGCACCAACGTGGTGCTCGCAGGCACGTAAGCGCCCACCACGAGGCTGGTCGCGCTGAGCAAAAGCGCCGATTCCGTAAAAGCGGTGGTTGCCACTGCGACCACTTCAAACGCCGTTCCCACGAGCAACGTTCGTCTGAAACCGTAAAGATCACCGAGTCGACCCGCGAGCACGGGACCACCCATCGCACCCAGCCCGAACCAGATCCACAGCGCCGACCCCGCACCGATGCCGAGCGCGAGACCGCGTGCGGCGTAATCCACGAGGAACACCATGTGGGGGACGAGCCCAAGCGCAGTCAGGCAGTAAACGGCAAACAGTGCGAGAACAGGCCGGTCCAGCAACCCCAGGGCCTGCCCGGGGCTATCCTTAGGCGGCGATGGCGCCTGCCCCGCGTCAGCACTGGGGTCTTTGCGCCAGCACCGCCACGCACCGCCGGTCAGAAGCGTCGCGGCCGCGCCGAGCATCAACCAGGTGGCGGTCACCCCGTGCTCAAGCGCCTGGGAAACTAACGTCCCCGAGGCCACCATACCGGCTCCGACCCCGGTAAGAATGAGCCCCCCCACGAGCCCCCGCTTGTCGGGCGAGGCGATCTGCATTGCGAAGGATGGACCAATCACCATCAACACGGCGCCGCTGACGCCCGCGAGGAATCGCCAGAGGAAGAACCAGGCGAAAGGCCAGGTGCCCGCGCAAGCAAAAAAAGACAGGCTCGCCAGCACCATCATCGTTCTCAAGATCTGCGCGGGAGGGGCTCGGCGGGCCAAGCCGCGGGCCATTAACGCACCGGCGAAATAGCCAGCGAGGTTAGCGGCACCGAGGTAGGCCGCGGCGCCCGGCTCGAACCAGCCCGCCTCAATTAGCCGGGGAAGCAAGGGGGTATAGGCGAATCGTCCGAGCCCGATGCCAAGGAATATTCCGATCAGGCCGCCCAGCGTCGGCCCCCAGGGCAACCCGGAAGTGAATGACGGCGTCGCCCTCATCGTATATCCCAACCTACCGGCGAAAATACGTTGCGTCCATCGGCGCGGGGCAGTAACCGACGGCCCGAATAATCGTCTCTGAGTCGCTTCGACGTTGCCGCGGATCGCCGAACAACAATGGCGGCGGTACCCCCTCCCCCACCAGGGGGAGGGGCGAGGCAGCCGGCGGGCTTACCCCACGCAGGGCACACTCGCGCGGCCGGGCATTCGCAGCCCGTATCGTGGGCTAAGTCGTCAGCCAGCCAAACTGCTGCGGCTTGCGGCCTGCGGCGGGGTCGATCTGGACATTGACCACCGCCGGACCATCGAACGCCATCGCTTTCTCGAGCGCGCCCTTGAGCTCGGTAGGATCCTCGATGTAGGCGCCGAACCCACCGAATGCCTCCATCATCTTGTCGTACCGGGCCCCTTGCGACAGCACCCCCGGCGGCCACGGGTCACCCTCAGAGTGGTCCTTCATTGCCACCGCGGAGCCGCCGATACCGCCGTTGTTCAGACACACGATCTTCACCGGCAGCTTATAGCGGCAGAGCGTCTCGACCTCCATACCAGAGAAGCCGAACGCCGAGTCGCCCTCCACTACGATGGTGGGGCGATCGGGCTCGGCGACCGCAGCGGCGATGGCGAAGCCGAAGCCTACCCCCATAGTGCCGTAGCTACCCGCATCAAGGCGCAGCCGGGGTTCGAGGTTCGGCAGCTGCGTGCGCCCGATATCCATCGTGTTTGCCCCTTCGCTCACGATGATCGCATTGTCCGGCGCCCACGCGGCGATGTCTTTCAGCGCGCGGTAATAGTTGGTGGGCGACGAGTCATCGTCCACCATCGGCTGAATCGACGTGGCATTGGCTTGGGACTTCTCGGCAATGGCCTTTCGCCACGCAGTGTCGGCCGGATAGAACCACTGCCTCGCCTCGAGCCTCTGATTGAGCTGGCTCGTGATCGCCTTACCATCGCCCACCAAAGCAACTTCCGTTGGCACGTTTGTCCCAATCTGGTCGCCATTGATGTCGAGCTGCACTATCCGCACGTCCTTATTGAAACGGGGCGGGAGCCCGAAGTGCATGATCCAGTTGAGCCGTGCGCCCATCAGGAATATGACATCCGCTTCCTTGAGCACGTGGCTGCGCGCGGCGCCGACGGACAGAGGATGATTGTCCGGAATGACACCTTTGCCCATTGGCGACGCGAGGAACGGCAGCTGCGTGCGTTCAATGAATTCCCGGACTTCGTTCTCGCCGCGCGACCATGCCATACCCTTGCCGACAATGACGAGCGGGCGCTCAGCGCTCTCGAGCGCGGCCAATGCGGCTTCTACCGCAGAAGGATCCGCAAACGTCCGCGGTGGTTCAGGGCAACGCGCCGGGATCGCGACATCGTCTTCCTCGGCCTCGCCCCCAATGATGTCGTCTGGCATGTCGAGGTACGTCGCGCCCGGACGCCCATATATCGAAGTGCGTACCGCTTGCTCCACGTAGAAGGGGATGCGCTCGACATGTTCCACCGCGTGGGCGTACTTGCAGAAAGGCGTGGCGATGTGCACTTGGCGCTCCTCTTGGAACGCCCCCATGCCGTTTTGATAGATGGGAGATGCGCCGCCGATCAGAATCATCGGCCAGCAGTTCTCTTTCGCATTGGCAAGACCCGCAAGCCCGTGAACCACACCGGGGCCCGAGACCACCAAGCACGCGCCGGGGCGCCCGGTAAGGTAGCCGACGGCTTGCGCAGCGTACGAGGCAGCTTGCTCGTTTCGCATTCCGATATACGTGATCCCGGCTTTCTGTGCTTCCGCCGCAATTGGCTGCACCGGAAATCCGACAATGCCGAACATGTAATCGACGCCCTGCGCCTTGAGGCTCCGTGCCATCAAGGTCGCGCCTGAAATCTTGGCCATTTGCTACTCCTTAGCTTCGCCCTACCTACCCGCCCGGGCGAGAAAAGCGTGCAACCTACGTCGGTTGACGAGGTGGGGCAAGAGTTTTTACCGTTCGTTTTCCAGCCTAGTGCCTAATGGAGATGCCGATGTCCAGCTCGAGCCAAATCCGCGCACAGCTTGACCACCCGGTGCTCGATGCCGACGGTCATACGGTGGAGTTTATGCCCGCCGTGCGCGAGTACCTGAAAGACGTTGCCGGGGGTGAGGTGGCAGCTCGGATCTTCTCGAGCCCGGCCGGCAATCCCATCCCGTTTGGGTGGTATAAGGCGAGCCCGTCGGAGCGCCTGACCGATCGGCGCTCGCGCCCACCGTGGTGGGGCCTCCCGAGCGAGAACACCCTGGATCGCGCAACCGCCATGCTCCCGAAACTGATGTACGAGCGGCTCGACGAGACGGGGGTGGACTTCGCCATCGTCTATCCCACCGCGGGACTATTCGCGCTCGGAACGCCGATCACCGAGGCACGCCTTGCGTTGTGCCGCGCGATCAACGACTACCACGCAGATGTCTTCGCGCCGTACCGCGACCGGCTTTGCCCGGTCGCCGTCATCCCCATGCACACCCCCGAGGAGGCGGTCGCAGAGCTCGACTACGCGGTGCGCGAACGCGGCTTCAAGGCAATCCTGATGGCTGGCCACATCATGCGTCCCATCACGACATCGGCCGATACACGGCGCGCAACGTGGATGGATCATCTCGGCGTCGACTCGCTCTACGACTACGACCCCGTGTGGCAACGTTGCCTGGACCTCGGCGTGGCTCCGGCCTTTCACTCCGGTGGCATGGGCTGGGGCTCACGCAACTCCGTGAACAATTACATGTTCAATCACCTCGGCCACTTCGCCGCCGCAGGCGAAGCGACATGCAAATCGTTGTTCATGTCCGGCGTCACCCGGCGCTTCCCGCAGTTGCGTTTCGCCTTTCTCGAAGGCGGCACCGGCTGGGCGGTGAACCTCTACAACGACATCATCGGACACTGGGAGAAACGCAATCGGAGCAACGTATACCGATACGACCCTCGGCGCATGGATCTCGAGCAGATGCAGGCGCTTTTTGCCAGCCATGGTGCCGAAGTGCTGAACCGGCTCGATTCGCAGGCACTGCCCTCGCTCATTGCGCCGATGGGGGAGAGCTTCGAGGCCGACGAGATGATCGACGAGTGGCGGGCCATTGGCATCGAGCGGGCAGAAGACATTCGCGATCGCTTCGTCCCGAGCTTCTTCTTCGGCTGCGAGGCCGACGACCCGATGAATGCGATGGCGTTCGACACCCGTCTGAACAGCTTCGGGGCCCGGTTACAAGCAATCTTCTCCTCGGACATCGGTCACTGGGACGTTCCGGATATCTCAGAAGTACTGGAGGAGGCATACGAGCTTTGCGCAGATGGATTTCTCGATGAAACCGATTTCCGGGATTTTACGTTCGCGAATACGGTGCACCTGTACGGGCAAATGAACCCCACTTTCTTCGACGATACGGTCGTCGCCGACGCCTGCGCGGCGGAAATCAGGAGGCAAGCAGCATGAATCTCACCCTTGCATGGCTCGATCAGGTCAAAGAGGCGATCATTGAGCCCGATCTCCCGATCATCGACCCTCACCACCACTTCTGGGATCGGTCCACGACGTCGTGGTACCGGTCGAAGCGCTATCTCCTCGACGAGCTCCTTGCCGATACCGGAAGCGGTCACAACATCAAGGCCACCGTCTACATCGAGTGCCGTTCGATGTGGCGCCCTGACGGGCCGGTAGCGCTGCGACCGGTGGGCGAGACCGAGTTCGTCAACGGCTTGAGCGCGATGAGCGCATCGGGCCTCTACGGCGAGACCCGCGCCGCAGCCGCCATCGTCGGATTCGCGGATCTGACCCTGGGTGCGGATGTCAAACCGGTGCTCGAAGCGCACGTCGCCGCCGGCGGGGGGCGTTTCCGCGGCATCCGGCACTCGGCCTCGTGGGATGCGAGCGATGCCATCCGCAACGGTCAGAGCAACCCCTCGCAGCACATTCTCATGGAGGACCGTTTTCGCGAGGGGCTTGCACAGCTCGCACCGCTAGGGTTGAGCTTCGAGGCGTGGTTCTACCACCACACCTTGCCCGATTTCATCGATCTCGCCGGCGCATTTCCCGAGACGACATTCGTGTTGAACCATTGCGCGGGGCCCTTGGGCATCGGTCCTTACGCAGGCCATCGAGACGCGGTGTTCGAGCAGTGGCAGGCGCACATGGCGGAGCTGGCTCAGCATCAGAACGTCAACGTAAAGTTGGGCGGGCTTCAAATGGATGTCAACGGCTTCGCTTGGCACGAGCGCGACCAGCCGCCCGGCTCAGAAGAGCTTGCCGAGGCAACCGCGCCGTACTACCGGCACTGCATCGAGCACTATGGCGCGAGCCGATGCATGTTCGAGTCCAACTTTCCCGTGGACAACCTCTCTTGCAGCTACCCCGTGCTGTGGAACGCTTTCAAACGGATTGCCTCGGCTTGTTCGGACTCCGAGAAAACCGCGCTCTTTCACGATACTGCCGCCCGGGTGTACCGGATCGATGCCTGAGCTGACCTCCACCGAGATCGATGAACTACTCTCGCGCCCTATCATCGCGCGCCTTGCCACGGTCACACCGGCCGGCACGCCTTATATCGCGCCGCTGTGGCAAACATGGGATGGCACCGGCATGCACATCATCCCCCGGGCGAAAGCCCGCTTTATCGAGCATATTCGCGCCAACCCCGCGGTGGCCGTCTCCTGCGCCGACGACATCAATCCCGAGCACTCCCGGGTACTGATCGAAGGACGGGCGGACATCGTTGAGGGTCCGGTCGTCATGGCCGGGGAGACGCTTGCCATCGCCCGGGAGATGGCCCAGCGCTATGGGGGTGCCGACGGCCTCAAATATCTCGAAGGCACGCTGGACAAGCCGCGCTACCGGCTGCGTGTCGTCCCCACGACCATCACCACCTGGCAGGGTCGATGGCACCCGCGGTACGGCTGATCCGAGGTGCGGACACCGCCGCCCCACCCCCGTGTGGAAACCAAGGCTGAGGGGTCGGTATCCATTGGCTGCCCGGCGAGGGGTCCACTGGCCAATAGGCCCCCTTTCGCTCAATCCATCCAGATCGGATTCGACCAGGCCCGAGCCCCGGCCGCATCCATGACCGTGACGCGAAAGTAGCCGCCTTGGAATCGCTCGATGGGAAGCATCCCCTCCACCATCGCACAACCCCGCACACTCTCCGACTTCGCGCCTCGCCCGACAACGGCAATCGTCGACGCCTCGGAGCAATGCACCTCGACTTGGCCGTCGCGCACTCCGATTCCGTGCAACAGCGGGCCTTGGCTCGAGTAGTACCGGCCGGCTTTCAAGGCGTCTAGCAGGTGCTCGGGCTCAAGGGCGTTGCTCTTGACGTACACCCACCCACCGAATGCGTCGTCGATCCAGAAATGGGCGTCGTCGCTCGCATACCCGGTTAGCCGCCAGCCGTCGTTCAATAACCGGTCGAGGAACGGCCAGTCCGAGCCGCGATCGACTTCCAAGTAGCTGCCGTGGTTATAGATCTCAACCGCGTGGGCGACCTCAATCGTCCGGGCGTCCTCGGCGGTTAACCCGTACCACGAGGGGTGCACGATGCCGATGAACGCGCCTTCGCCGGCGGCCCGCCGGGCAAGCTCAGACGCCGTCTCACTGGATGAGGGCGGTGGGAAATCGAGCGGGAGCCCAATGGCCTTCAAATGCCAGGTTTCCCCCACGTTCGTCTTCCCCGTGTGCAACTCGGCGGCAAGCAGCGTGGTGAAGCCTTCGGACCGAAACGAGCGAGTGTCGGTCACCGGCCAGTCATAGCTCGCCATGAAATGATCCGTCAGGGCGACGAAATCGTAGCCCGCTTGCCGGTAGACATCGACGAGCGCCTCGGGGGTCAGCCGGCCATCGGACCGGGTGGAGTGCATGTGCAGGTTGCCGCGGTAGAAGCGGCCTTCCGCCTCGAAGGTGTCCAAGCTCATGACGGCCTCCCATCGGTTTCCGATCCCACCCTACACACGGGACGTGACCACGCAAGGACAGATCCCATGCGCCGCAGCCGGGAGTGAACCCGCTGCGGGCCAAAAGCGCGTTGTCGAGGCGTTAACGAAGCCGTCGCCCGATTACCGCCTCGAGCTCGCTCAGGGCTTGCTCGGGCGACAGCACCTTGATCGTCTGCATGCCCATCGCGCGCGCGGGCTTGAGGTTAATACCGAGGTCATCTAGGAAGACGACCTGTGACGGGTCGACACCGGTCATCTCGCACGCCATTTCGTAAAACCGTGGCTCGGGCTTGCGAACTCCGACCTTACTTGATTCGACGATCACGTCGAAAAGGGTCATCACTCGGGCAATCTCTCCCGCGCGCTCGGCATCCGAGGCCATACCCGGCCCTTCACCGGTGAGGACATTGTTCGTCAAGCACGCAAGCTTGAAGCCGCCCTCCTTCAGCTGCTCGAGCGCTGCCACCATCTCGGGGCGCACCGTACCGGAGAGCAGCGCGAGCACGTCTTCTCCCGGTACAGGGTGACCGAGCGCGGTCGATTCCTCCAAGAACAACCGGGAGAACGTCGCTTTGTCGACATCGCTTCGCTCGAGCGTCGCCCAGGCATTGTCATCGGGGTTGCGGGCGTTGACGGAGCGGATGAAATCCTGCGGTAAACCGCGCTGCATCTCGTAGGTCCGAAACGCGTCGAATGGGCTCGAGGTGACGACGCCTCCGAAATCCCAGAACACGGCGGTGATAGTAGTCATGAGTGATCCTTAGACGAAACTTATTCCGATGCGTGGTCGGGGAACTGCTCGCGCAACACGCGTTTTAACGCCTTACCCGTCGGGTTGCGCGGGATCGCATCAACGAATACCGCACGTTTAGGCAACTTGAACCGCGCGAGCTTCCCCTCGCAGTGGGTGAGCACGTCGGTTTCACTCAACGCCTGCCCGCTCTTCGCCACCACCACCGCGAGAGGCGACTCGCCCCAACGCTCGCTCGGTACGCCGATGACCGCGACCTCGGCCACCGCCGGATGCTGCATGACCGTGTTTTCGATCTCGGCCGGATACACATTCTCGCCCCCCGAGATAATCATATCTTTGGTGCGGTCATGGATCGTGATGAAACCGTCCTCATCGACGATCGCGACGTCGCCGGTATACAACCAACCATCCCGTATCGTTTCCGCCGTGGCCTCTGGATTTCGCCAGTACCCCTTCATGATGTGGCGGCCGCGCACGATCAACTCACCGGGAACTCCGGGCTCGGTGTTATTGCCTTGCTCGTCGACTACCCGAACCTCCGTATGAAAAAACGCCTTGCCGGTCGAACCGATGCGCTTCAACGCATCGTCAGGACTAATCAGGCACGCAGGGCCGCCGCTTTCGGTCAAGCCGTAAGCTTGATGCACCTCAATGCCGATCGCGGCGTAACGCTCGATTAAGGTGACAGGAACCGGGGTAGCGCCAGAGATGATCCATCGCAAGCTCGAATAGTCGTAGCGCTCGAACCCAGGCACGAGGAGCATGAAATTCAACATCGACGGCACCGCCAGCGTTGCTGTGATGCGCTCTCTTTCGATGAGCTCCCACATAACCTTAGGATCGAACTCTCGCAGCATCACGTTAGTCGCGCCGCGATACACGTTGATTACGACCGGCAACAGGGCGCCGACGTGAAACATGGGAAGCGCAATGGCGTATCGATCCTTGAATCGGAGCTCAGCGGTGATCGTGAACGTCATAACCGACCACAAGAAAGATTCGTGTGAATGAACGGAGCCTTTCGGCAAGCCAGTGGTCCCTGACGTGTACATGATGAACAGAAGATCGTCGTCAACGGCGTCGATCGCAACGGGCGTCGGGCTTGCGGCTTCGAGCAACGCGTCGTAGCACGCCGAAAAACCGTGCCGCCGCTCACCGCCGCCGACTTCGATCCACAGGTTGAGGTCGGTTGCATCGAGCCCCCGCCGATGCAGCTCGCCGACATTGTCGAAGAAATCCGAACCGTAGAGCAGCACCGTCGCGCCCGCATTTTTCACGATGTACTCGAGCTCGTCGGGTACCAGACGCCAGTTGAGCGGCACCACCACGGCTCCGATCTTTGCGAGCCCGAAAAACGATTCAACGAATTCCGTGCCATTCATCATCAGGATCGCGACCCGATCGCCTTTCCTAACACCGAGCGCGCGCAGGGCATTGGCGATGCGGTTTGCCCGCTCGTCGAGCGCCGAGAACGTAAACCGGCGCCCCGATGCATGGTCCACGAGCGCTTCGACGTGTGTGTTCAACTCCGCCCGCTTAGCGAGTAGAAGTCCGATATTCGTTTCCAACTAGGGTGCCTCTAGCTGCTCCAGCAAAGCGTGGGCGCGGGCACGTTTAGCTGCGTCGGCATCCCGCATAGCAATGCGAAGCAACACCGAGCGCGCGCGGGGATCGCCCCGGGCACCGAACTCGAAACCCAGCTGGTCACGCCGCTCGAACCACTGCGGGTCAAACGCCTTCGACCGAAGCGGAAACCGTTCCCAGTAGTACTGCAAGCGCCTGGCGTCAGGGGTATCGGGCCACATGTCATAAAGCGCTTCCCACGTCTCCGGCGCACCATAGGGTCGGTCGGCATTCATCGGATTGAAGGGCTCTGTTACCGCTTGGTAACGCACGTCAACCGACATTCGCAGCTTGTCGCTTCGGTTTGCGATCCCCTTATGCACAGTCATACTGTGGAAGAGCAGGACGTCTCCGACCCTCATCGGACCGCCCACCCACTGGCCGTCGAAAGGTTCAAGGATCTCGATGCCCCCGGCACCGTTCCCAATGCCGAACTCGTAAACGCCACCTTGGTGGCTGCCCGCGGCAACCTGCAGCCCACCGACCTCAGGTCCACAATCAACCAGCGGGATCCACGCCGTGTACACCGCCTCAGTCCCTTGAATGTTCGGGAAATCCTGGTGCGCCGGCGTCGTGTACGCCTCGAGCGCTGGGAAGATGTTCCGAGGAAGTGGCTTAGGATGAACCAGAACTGTCTCGCCGATCATTGCCTCTAGAAAACCCACGATGCGGGGATGATGGCTCAACGCGTTGTATTCGATCAGGCGGTTAAACCCTTCGATCACACCGAGGTACTCCGGCTCGGGATCGACGCAGGCCCGGGCGGGATCGGCAACGCATGCCCGGGGATCGGTGCCCTCCCGCAGCCACCCCGCAGCCTGGACGTGACGGGCAAGCAGCTCGTGTAACCGCGTGACCACGTCGCGCGGCAGTAGGCCCGGCAACCAAAGGTAGCCGTCCTTGGCCATTCGCGCCGCGGCCGCCGCGGCGTCATCGATGAGCAGGCTCGAATCGGTGTACATACGCATGAGCGCAATAGTAAGGCACGC
>Ga0310344_10000664_pt1 | contig 26723 bp, 38 predicted proteins | sample HC15DNA20200_MG_FD_203801 | JGI IMG/M metagenome (GOLD analysis project Ga0310344, IMG submission 203801) | Marine microbial communities from station ALOHA, North Pacific Subtropical Gyre - HC15-DNA-20-200_MG | ecosystem: Environmental > Aquatic > Marine > Oceanic | place: Pacific Ocean: North...
CATTTTTGTTCTTCAGCTTCTTGTCTTTTCTCACATTGATCATTGTCAACACAAGGATTATCCAAATGCTCACTAATGATTGCCCTACATTCTCCAATTTTATCAAGTTTGTTTTGTTCGTCAATCTCCATGTTTACAAGAACTGCAACTATTATCAAAATGCTAACAATTCCCACTATGATTTGGTTTCTTCGTAATTTATTCAATTTCTATAGTATATTTGGTACATTCCAGTCTTTATCCATTTGGATATAACTTTTTTTGAATTTAAATGACTAGAAACCTATTAAGCCAGTGAACATTCCTTGACTCAGAATATTGAGTTAAGTTTGAATTCATTATGAAGGGATTCAACAACCGCTTTGCAATCATTATCTTTTACAACAAATGCTAGATTAAGTTCTGATGAACCCTGAGCGATCATCATTACATTGGAATTTGATTTCTGTGCTGCAAGAAATACTCTAGATGCTATTCCAACTTTACCTCTCATTCCAGAACCAATTACAGCAATTATAGCAACATTTGGAATTGTTTCAATTTTCTTAAGAGTTGTGCCAAGTAGATTAATCTCTAATACATTTTCTGCCTTGTGAAGGTCATCTTTTTTTACGACAATAGTTATGCTTGATTCAGATGGATTGGATGATACCATCATTGCATTAATGTTATTTTTGGCAAGCACAGAGAAAATTTTTGCAGCTGCACCAGGTCCAGCAAACAATATACCGCCAGTCAAATCAAGTAACCCAACTTTTCGAATTGCAGATACACACTTGATAGGAGCTTTAGATTTTGAATGTGGTCGTGATACAAGTGTTCCCTTATTGTTTACGTCAAAACTACTTCTGATTCGCATCGGGATTTTCTTTGATAATAGAGGCTCAAAGGTTCTGGGGTGTATTTGTTTTGCACCAAATCTAGCCATTTCAATTGCTTCTGAATAAGACACCTCTTTGATTAGTTTGGCATTTTTTATTAATTTTGGATCAGCTGTCATCAATCCTTCAACATCACTCATTAACCATATTTCATCTGCATCTATGCATGATGCAATAATTGTGGCAGTGTAATCAGAACCACCACGCCCAAAAGTGGTAGTTTTTTCGTGTTGATCAGCACCAGCAAATCCAGCTATTACTGGAATTGTTTTTTTAGCTAAATGGTCACCAATTGTTTTTGAAAGACGTATTCTTGTTGTGTCCATTAGTGGTCTAGAATCACCAAAATTAGAATCTGTAACTATTCCTGCCTCTTTTCCACTCAATGGTACAGATTTGTTTTTCATTTCTTGTAATGAAAATGAGACTAAATTAATTGAGAGTCTTTCACCAAAAGAGATTAGATAGTCATACGAACGTGAAGTTACCTCACCTAACAGAATTAATCCGTGAACTAAGTCTTCCAATTCAGATAAATCAGAATTTAGTTTGTTTGAAAGTGATTTTAGTATCTTGGAATTTGTTATCAAATGTTCAGCAAATTGTTTGTGTTTTTGTGATATCTTTGCAAGCATTCTATTTGCGTCTTTTTTATTTCCTCTTTCTATTAGAGAGGAAATTTCAATTAGTTCATCTGTTATACCGTCTATTGCAGAACAAACAACTACCGTTTTGTTCTTTTTTGAAATTTTTTCTACAGTCTTAACTACGTTTTTTATGTCCTTTACAGTTGCTAAAGATGTTCCACCGAACTTTACTACTAATTTCAAATCTGTTTCACCTGAACAATTGGTCTTAAAATTCTAACTCTCAACACGAGGAGCCAAGTAGAAATGAATTTGGCCTAGATTTGAGACTTTAAATTCAACTCTTAGAGGTTTTGCGGATGAATATTCACATGTAACAGTATCAACACTGGTTCCTACTGCTTTGATGATTGGGTTTAGATATTCTAGACTGTATGTGCCGATGCTTTCTTGCTGCACAGATAATTCCTGAATCTCATCTTGAGCACTTTGTAACCCAATATCTACTTCACCAGAATCGCCTTTGCCTGAAAATGTTGTGGAAGATTCGCTTGATGTTATGGTAAGATAGTCAGATACGACTTGAACATCTCCTAAAATTTTATCTAGAGCAGATGATGTTAAGGAGATTTTTGCATCGTATGGAATTTTTGGGAGCGGTGTATCTGATGCAGAACTTTCAATTAGACGCATTTTGTATTTTTTGTTCTTTCCTATGGTAACTAATAGCATATTATCATCAGAAATGTTAATTTCAATTGAATCACTTTTGTCAGATCTTTTAATCAATTTTGAAAATTCATCAATTCGTACTCCAAATTTTATATCACTATCACAGTTGTATTTTTCAAAAGCAGAGTTTGGCCAATTAATATCAATTAATGCAACATGAGATGGATCCATTCCTCTGAATGAAATTCCTTCTACGGTTGCTTCAAATGTTGCCTCTTCTACAAGTGTGGATATTGCAGAAATGATTGCCTTCCATTCATCTGCACCATTCGTTTTTGCTGAAAAAACCAAATCACTTTTTTCTCACGAATACTAAAGTTAAATCTTTTTGCGATTATGCGTAGTTTCGCCAAGTTGTTTTACATTTTGTACATCTATAGAATTGAGTAGTTGGCTCATCAGCACTTCTTGTCTGAAGCATCCACCACACCGCTTCTTTGCTATCACAATCTTTATTCTCACAATCTATTTCAATGGTAGATAAAACTTCTTTACCCTCATTTTCATCTAACACAAGAAAGTCTGATTCTGCATCTTGTACAGTGGATTGTTTTCCTTCAACCGGTCCGCCTTCAGTATAATTACATTTAGGACATGTCAGAATTGCAGTACTGCTATCTTTTTTGAGTCTAACATCACAAGTAGGACAGAATTTCATATGTGAAAATCACTTAAGCTGAGAGTTGATGAGTTTTTGTAGATTTGCAACTTCAGATATTGCTGTATCAACTGCTGAAGAAACTTGACTCATGGGATTTGATTTCGAGTTAACTCTCATCCATATTTCATTAGTCAATGGGTGTTTGATAATAACTCCAGCAAATTCGGTATTTTTCTCTTTGAGGAGTTCATGCTGAATAATGTATAGAGTGCCAATGTCAGCATCTTTGATTGCCAGTTGGGTCTCAGTTGAATCTGAATTAATTACTTGAATGTTCAATTGATCAAAAAAGAACTTATTGTAGATATAAATCAATGTCAGTAATGTCAGAAACTCAGATTTCAGCAATCTCACTAGAGAAGGAAAAAGATGAATTTTCAAGTGATGAGACTGTCACCATAAATGTCAGATTTTCACTGACTGGGGGATTACGAGATGCATTTACAGAGAAAAACTGGACAGAAGCATATGATGCAAATGATAATACTATCAAGCTAAAGTATGGAGTGAAGTTGGCAAAAGGTGGTCTACGTAAACATGAACTTGGTAAACCAGTTGATACTTACAGAAAGGCATCAATTTTTTGGACAAGAAACCCAAAGCTTGTAAACCCAATGAAAGACAGAAGAATATGGGTTCAAGTTGCAAAGAACTTTGAACCATTTATTGCGCTAACAGAAGAAGATGTTCAAAAAGAATTTTTTGATTTTGAGGAGAAATTCACATTCAAAGCATCAGAATTAGGAGCAGGTAATCATAAAATTTCTGCCGAGGCATTTGCTTCATGGCAAAAACATAACTATACAGAAAAAGGAGATGCCAAAAACCAATCTGATGAGATTGAAATAAGTATTAATTAGTTAATTTTGAGGTTATAACATGGCAAAATACGATGGATTACTTGGACAGCCGGTCTTGGAAGTTGAAGAGCCGGACAAAGAAGGTGGTATTACAATAATTTTCAAAGATAATAGATTCATGTTCATTAAAGCAGTAGATGGTAAAATTGAGACCGTCTCAATTCCGGAGTGATTTAAGATGGCAAAGTTTGACGGTGTAAGAATGCAAGATTTAGTTGAGGTCAAAGATCCAGATGAAGAAGGTGGTTTGACGTTGATATTCAAAGATGATATCAGATTGAAAATTAAAGTGGTAGATGGAAAATTGGTTTCAGAATCTATCCCCGAATAAACTAATCATTTAGAGTTTTTGCATATTGAAATATTAGTTCTTCTTGAACAAAAGATTGGATTGAACCATGTCTCTTTTCTCTAACATGTTGTATTGCATCTTCTGCTGACATTTTCTCATATTTTATCAAATAACAGGCAAGAATTGTACCAGTTCTTCCAAGACCTGCCAGACAATGCACCATTACTGGTTCGTTGTCCTCAATTCGGTTATGAATAAAATCTACCGACTCTTTCAGATCATCAAATGTTGGAACCCCCATATCGTTTGAATGAACATGGAGATATTTCATTTCACCAACCCAATTTTCGTCTAATGGTTCCTCTCTAATGGTTACAATTGATTTTACGCCTTGCTCATGCAACCAATTGATTTCATCTTTTGATGTTGGAATTGCACTTCCTGCAAGTTTATCATCAACAAGCCAGGAAAAATTGTCTGGTTTACCAGTAATCATCCCATGAATTTTTCTTTTAGCGTCTCCAATTTTTGTCATAAGATATCAAATATAAAATCATAATATAAGAATAAAAGATAATAAAAAGAATTTTTGGTGGACTTAATCGATTAATTCAGTCCAACCTTTGACGAAGACGGAGTTCTTGTAAAGTGGGACTGGTTGTCCTACTGTGAAGTCCATTGGTCTCATCCAGAAGATTGCTTTTGTTGGGCAAACTCCAATACATGCACCATCAGAGATACATCTTTCAGGATAAAAGACAAATGCTTTACCACGTTTCCAGCCTTCGACTGGTTTTACTCTAAGAACATCAGGTCCCAAAGTTGTACAAATTTCAACACAAAGTGCGCATCCAATGCACATTTGTTCACCAATGTCTGGAAGTATTGCTACTGGCATGAAAAATAATGATGATTTGAGCTTAATATAACTTGCCTAAAAATCGGGGATTATAACGCCGTTTGGATTTTTTATAACAGTGTTTGAAATGATCATTTTTCAATTATAATTTTTGATCGATCAGAAATAGAAAATTTTTTCACATTCTCATTTTCGAGAATTTGTCTTCCATTGGGAAGAATCCATTTTTGTTCTTTCTTTGTAGCTAATGCAGAAATTATCAAAATTGAATTTGAGAATTTTACATTTTGTGCAACTAACATGAGAATTGAATTTACAATTCTACCAGAATCTTCTGAGTTTGAAAAAGTATTGTATAACCCATTAATTGAATCAAAAATTACTAAATGAGATTCTGTGGAGATTTTAGAAAGTATTCCTGGAAGAATTTTGTTAATATTTGATTCTAATGTATTGAATAGTGCTAGATTTGGGATGGTTAGAAGTTGTGATTGAATAAATCCAGAAAAAAGTAGATCTAGATCAACATACAATGTAGGAAGGTTTTGTGAAGACACAATCTGCTGAATGAGTTTAATTTTTGAGAAGGCATTTTCATAAAAAAGAAGATTTGAACTACATGGGATGAGATTGTCCTGAATTAGTTCAAAATTTTCAAATAATGTGTGATTTTTATCCATTTTCTTGTTGTTCAATTACCATCATTGTGAGAGTAGATTGAACATTTTCAATTTTTCTGATATCATTGGTGACAATGGATCTAAGTTTGGTGCTATCATCTGCTGTAAGTTTGAGAATTATATCATACACGCCATAAACACCTTGAATTTCAAATTGAATGTCACTTTGATTTGCCATAAATTCTTTGATTTTTGTGATAATTTCAACGTCAGTTCCAAGATTGGAATTTATCAAAACATAAGAAGTTGGCAATAACAAAAAGTCTCAAATACAATATTTAACTTTTGAGAGATGTGTTAATGAAAGTAATTGATCTAACCCTCACCATTTCTGAAAAAATTCCAATGTTTCCAGGTTCACCTCAGCCTAATTTCATAAATTGGGAGACAATACAAAAAGATGGATATAATCTCGAGTTGTTATTTTTGAGTTCTCATACTGGAACTCATATGGATGCACCATATCATTTTCTCAAAAAAGGTCAGAAGATTGATCAAATCGTAACTAAGAGATTAGTAACAGAGGCAGTTTTGATTAAAATTCGAAAGAAAGCAGATCAAGCAATTACAAAGAATGAGATTGAAAGATTTGAAAGAAAGCATGGAAAAATTGGTGATGGTTCAACTGTTATCTTTCATACAGGATGGCAGAAGAACATCAAAAAACAATCATACTTTCTTAAAAATCCTGGATTGGCGGTTTCTGCAGCAAAATATTTGACATCAAAAAAAATCAATTTAGTAGGAATTGATTCGCCAAGTATTGACTTGGGAAAGGATGCAAAATTCTCTGTACACCACATTCTAGCAAAAAATGGTGTTTTGATAGTTGAGAATCTAGCAAATCTAGAGAAGATAAATTCTGAAAAATTTCATTTCATCGTTGCACCTCTAAAGCTGAAAAATGCAACAGGTTCACCAGTTAGAGCTATTGCTTTAACTGACTAGTTGGCACCAGGTACAATTTTTAGCACTGGTTTAAATCTTCAATTCACCTATAGTATAGCAAGGAAATGCAAACAACATCACTGAAAGAAAAAGGCACACCAAGAGCAGCAATGCTAGGCTTGATGGTTGCTGGAACAGTTGTCATCTTGACACTATTGCTTGCACCTTGGAACTGGATACCAACAGAATACACAGATGAAATTACCGTCATAGCGGTAACCGACTATGGTTGTGTTGGTGAATCGCAGACAGGTCAATCAGTAGTAGTAAGTGAATGTTCAGCTGAAGTAGGCCAAGTGATATCAGCAAAATACTACGCACCAGCTAGTGAACAAAATGGTTACTACGACAGGATCTATGAGAAACTAGCAATGGTGGAACCATAGACAATTCCCTCTTTTTGTTTTCAAAAGAACCTTTTTTAATTAATCCTGAAAAAACCCGTTATGGGCTTATTTGAAAAAAAGGAGAAAAGAATTCTCATTACAGGTACAGTATGCAGAATTTGTGGAATGAGTTTTACAGCAACTGACCGATTGATGAGACATATGGTAAAAGCTCATGGAAAGGTCAAAAAGGATTATGGCCCAAGTTGCCCAAACTGCTAGAGGTTATCTTTCATAATATTCAACTGGATAATCAAACTGCTCGTTATAATCAACTGCTTCCCAGAACTTTTCATCATCAATATCACGACCTTCTGAAATCCAGACATTCAGAACCTTCTGCATGAAGAGTTTAGTAGTATCATCAATTTCAGGTCTTTTTCCAGTGGTCTGTTCTATTTGGTCTCTCTGTTCTTTGAGAACCTTGAGGGTATTTTTGAGATCTTTACCATTCTTCTCAGCCGCCTTCTGCTCTTTGGATTTTCCAAAAAATCGCATGTCGAATGAGGGTTTTTTTGAGTTTTAAACCTAGTCAACAGATCCTTTAGTATAATTAAGGGTAGATTTATCAAAATTCAGAAATAAATTGGGTTACGATAGACCACCTAGAGAAATGCACGATGCAACTTGTGGAGATTGTGGAAACCAATGTCAGGTTCCATTTGAGCCAAGACAAGACAAGCCAGTGTATTGTAATGATTGTTTTCCTAATCATAGACCAGAAAGAAGTGACCGCGGTGGCGGAAGAGGCCGATTTGGCGGAAACCGCGGTGGCGGAAGATTTGGTGGTAGAGGAGGCGGTCGAGGTCGCTTTGGAGATAGAAGACCACGTGAAATGCACAAAACTACCTGTGCAGAATGTGGAACCGAATGTGAAGTTCCATTCAAACCAAATGGCGAAAAACCAGTTTATTGTAATGACTGCTTTTCCAGTCACAAATTAGATAGAAATTAGTGATTTTTATCCCAAATATTCATAAATTCTGTGACTAATTTAATAGAAAATTTTCTTAATATTGTATTTTCTTCCCATATTTTTCTTGTAGATTATCGTATAGTTTTTTCCTGTCTAACTTGATCTTTTTAGATTCATCATACATTTTTGTAAAAAAACACCCAAGAACGCGTACTCCATTTTCGTCAAAAAATCGTACGCTGTAACTGGTTCTCTCAGGCTTTTCTTCGACAACAAATTCTGCATTTTTAATCATATCATTATTGACATGCATGTGGCAGGGTCCATCATTTTCTCCTATAGTAATCCATTGTTCTTTTTGTCTAATTGAAAGTGAATTACTCCTCATTTCACTTGTGACGCCATTACTTTTGACTACCATCAGAACATCATCAACTTTAACAATGTCAGAAAGCAGATCTTTTAACATTCTATCATTAGTGATTTAATTGCCAATTAAAATTTTAAAATTAGGCATGGGTACGCACGAATTTTGAGAATTATGTAGAAAAAAAGGGATTAGAGTACGTCTACAGATTTACCTTTTGGTTTGGTATCCAAATTGAAGGTTAGTTCAAGGATTCCATTTGTGTATGTAGCTTTTGGAGAATCTGAATCGACCGCGTGCTGAATTGGGACATTTACATGGTAGCTCTTTTCGCCATGCTCGGCATCGATGTGAACGATATCCTCATCCACAACGACATTCACGTCGGTCTTTTCAACACCTGGCATCTCGGCAACAATCTTGAGAGTTTGTTCCTTGTCGTCAACCAAAGTGTCTATCAGAGGTTCTCTTTTCTCGACTACAGGAGTTTGTGAATGGTTGGCACATCCACATGAATCTGTGGTAGGTAAAGTGTCTGGTCTGACATTTCCGTACTCTTGGATTACGGGCTTTCCATCAGGTCCAACGGTCATGGTATAACCGTAATAAACTGGGCCAGAGGTCCCGCCTGTGTTTTTTAGAATCTCAAAGATGTCGTCTACACTTCCAAAGGAGTTAGACATCTGTTTGAAGATTCTATCGATTTCGTTGTTGAAACTTGTCATATTTACCTGTATTATGTAATACATATGACATTATATAAGTTTTATTTTGTATTCATGAGGATAGTTACAAATTATGCGTATAATTACATAATGTTATTATATATGTCATACATATTATAATTTATGAGAACTAGTGGTGTATCCGTGCCTGAAGTTGTGCGTGAAATTATTACTAGGAATCGCTCAATTTACGACTGCATGAAGATGGATGTCATCAATTATACTGCTCTGGCAGTCAAAATCCAGCCTGACGTTGAGAAGACTCTAGGTAACTCTGTTCACCTCAATACTATCGTGGTTGCCATAAAGCGCTATGCTGACTCTTTTGATGAGAAAGAAGGGATTTCAGAAGAACCAGTCCTAAAAGATGCTAGATTGACCCTAACTGATGGGATTATGGGTATACAGTGGAATATGGGAGATGCTGGAGAGGAAATGGCTAGAATGCTAAATGAGTTCCAGAAAGAATTTTCAGATTCTGAGTTTTTCAGATTTGGTGATTCCTTTAGAATCCTGGCAGAAGACAGTGATAGAGTTAGACGAATGTTCCATAATTTACCAAAAGAGAATCAATACAATTCAGGATTAGCAAAGATCAAGGTAGCGGTTCCAGAGGGCCATAGCAGATCAAATGTCATGGCATTTGTGACTGAAATTCTCCATTACAATGGAATTGATATGGCAGATGCCCTATTCACCCAGGATGGGCTAGTTATTGTTCTCAAAGAAGAGGATGCCCCAAAAGCATATGAGAAATTGCGAGCCCAAATTTCTAGGTAGGTTACATAGAAAATTTCTTGAGTTTTGAGACCGACAAGTCTGATACAATCTTAAATTAGCATCAAGGGGGGGTCAATAACATGAATCTGATTTTTCTAAGTATTTTTGAGGAATTTCAAGCGTTCTTTAAAGATGGATTTTTGTCAAAAATCAATACTGAAGGATTAGAAGGTTCGAATGCTCGGGATTTGGTAAGGTCGTATTTTGAGAGAAACCCAATACCTGAAGTAGAAACTAACGCTGGTTATGATTTCATCTCGCATGGATTAATCAATATTCAAAGATTCTTAGGCGAGGTTTCGATGGGAGAGGGTTCGCTAATTGCATCTGCTCCAATCTTGTTGTTAGCAGCCAGTGTTGTTATCATTTTAGGTGTATTAGGGGAAGCATTCTTCAAAAAGACTGGAATTCCAGATATTGCATTTCTAATGGTTCTTGGAATTATAATTGGGCCAGTACTTGGAATTGTGCAACCAGCTGCTGTTGTTGAAATTGTGCCATACTTTGCAGCTCTTGCATTAATCATAATCATGTTTGATGGTGGTTACAATTTGCACATTGGAAATGTCCTGAAGACTGCGCATTTTGCAATTATTTTAGTTATTTTGGGATTTGCAGTTTCAGTTGGAATAGTTACTGGATTAGCGCATTATGGATTGGGATGGGAATGGTTGGATAGTATTTTGCTTGGAACAATAGTTGGTGGTAGTAGCTCGATCATTGTTTTCGGTTTAGTGAGAAAATTAAGAATATCTGATAATGCAAAATCAATGCTTAGTTTTGAATCTGCGCTAACTGATATTTTAGCAACAATAGTAGCGTTTGTTTTGTTTGAAGCAGTTCTGACTGGAAATTTCAGCATAGATTTGCTGGGAGAAACAATTGGAAGAGCTGTGATAGTTGGTCTCATTTTGGGCTTTGGAGTTGGAATACCATGGATGTTTATTATCTCCAAACTAAGCAATGCCCAACACAACTACATGTTGACGTTAGGTGTCTTATTCCTACTCTTCTTTTTGGCAAATTCATTTGGAGAGTCAGGTGCGTTAACTGCTCTAGTGTTTGGATTAATGCTTGGAAACAAAAAGTATCTGCTCAAAAAATTACACATCAAACTTCCAGAACATACCATAGATAATTCACTACATACTCAGGTGACGTTCATTGTAAGAGCATTCTTCTTTGTCTTTGTAGGACTATTAGCAAGCTTTGGTCAGTTTGAATATGTCATATTTGGAATTATAGCTGCGGTGGCAATTTACATTGGAAGAATAGCAATTACACATACAGCACTTGTGCGTGGATTCTCAAAACTGGACAAGAAAGTTACGTCAGTCATGATACCGAGAGGACTAGCTGCTGCTGTACTAGCTACAATACCGCTTACAATGGGATTACAAAATGGCGAAGCATATCCGCAGATTATATTTTTCATCTTACTAACATCTGTAATAATAACAACAATTGGACTAGGAAGCGCAAAGAAAATTCCACCCCCAGAAGGTAGTGGAGGTTTTGTTACAGAAACAAAAGATAAATAATTGGTTTATACGTCTATAGATTCTTTTAAGCCTTTGTAGCGGTTTCGAATTGTAACTTCAGTAACATTTGCAGCTTCTGCAATGTCACGTTGTGTTTTGTCTTCACCATTCTTGACACATGATAGGTATAATGCTGCTGCTGCCAATCCCATTGGATCTTTTCCAGCAGATGCTTCATTATCTTGTGCAATTTTCAAAACCTTAATTGCATAACGTTTTGTTTTTTCTGCAATACCAATTTTACTTGCAATTCTTGCAACACACTGTACTGAATCAGTAACAGGCATTTTAAGATCTAATTCTTTTACAAGTAAACGATAACAACGTGCAATATCTTTTCTTTTGATATTTGCAGCAATCTCAACATCTTTGAGATTTCTTGGAGTTTCTGTGTCACGACATGCAGCATACAATGCAGATGCCATTAATGCAGAAATTGATCTGCCTCTAACAAGACCTTTGTCTAGTGCTTTACGATAAATGTAAGCTGCTTTTTCTACAACAGATTCTGAAATTGCAAGTTTGTCTTTTAATCTGTTTAGTTCACTAAATGCTTGTCTAAAGTTTCTATCAACTGGTTCATGAACTTGGCTTCTGCTATCCCATGTTCTTAATCTTTCAATTGTGTTTTTCATTGATGCAGTGAGTGGTTTGCCAGATGCATCTTTGTTTACTGGATTAATTACAGTTGCAAGACCCATGTCGTGCATTGTTAATGATGTTGGTGCACCGGCTCTTGCTCTGTCACCATGTTCATCTTGTGTAAAGGAACGCCATTCAGGACCTGACTCCTGTAGTTTTTCTGACATTACAAATCCACATTTGGAACAAAACATTTCGCCAGATTCATTATCTGTGACCATTTTGCCCTTAACACAACGGGGGCAAGCATCTTTTGGAGTACTTTGATTAACCATAATGTTAACTCATTACGGAATTGGTTTATAATCCTAATTGTTTCACCACGCCTGAATAATGATGGCATAGAAGATTTTGTAATATCAGTTAATTATGGAAAGAAGGGATTTTTTGTATGATGAATAAATTGTGGATAATTCCATTTTTTGTATTAGGATTAATTGCAATGACGCAAATCCAGGATTCTTCAGGGCATGGTTTAGGTTCTGAAACAATGCCGCCAGTAATGGTAGAAGATATTGAAGCTACACTAGAAGTTAACTCATCAACAATTTATGTTGATGAAGATGGAGAAGAAAAAGGAATCAGACAAATCTCAATTAATTTTTTTGAAAGTTTTACAAATATTGATTCAAATGAAGTTAGACCAATCAATAATGTAACATTTCAAGTTGAATTAATCAAAAGTGATGTTGTTCTAATTAATGAAAGATTTGAAAGAGATGATGGCGTTTTGATAATGAATCTCACACCATCAGAAGATGAACAAGTAAAAGTTATGGAACGTTCAACAATTGCATCTTTTTTGGGATTAGCAAGTGAACAATACAATTTTGAAGGACAGGTTTTTGAGAATGGAGGGTTGTATGAATTCAGAGTTACGGTTCTCACAATTAACAATTACGATAATGTTTTAACTAATCCTGTAAATTATGAACTTGGAATTTCAATTGAGGAAACTACACGATATGAGATTAATGATGTGAATTATGGGCCTCAAAGCTTGGGAATTATAACATATTTTGATCAAATAACAAATTTTGAATATAATAACGAAACAAAAGAAATTAAATTTTCATTTCCATTTGAATGGAATCAAAAAACAATTGATCAAACATCTGTAATTCATGAAGAAGTTTTGATACCAAAAACATTTGGTGATCTTCTAGTTACAAAATATAGTGCAACATTAAATGATCTTAATTTACCTGAATCAATGGTAAATATTGATGATTTTTCAGCAAATGATAGACTCGTGCACATTGTTGTTAGTCAACAAGAGCTACAAGAAATTTTTTCTAGTAACCTATTCAATAAAAATTTAGTTACAATTACAATAAAGCCTGAAAGTGATTTACCGTTATCTGGAGTTACTGAAAATGGTCAATTCAAAATTAATTTGTGGTGGGATGATGAGCTGCGTTCTGGACAAACTGCTATACTGAGATTTGACGTTCTGGATACATTTCTAAAAGATAAGCCTATTACTGTTCCTTATGATTTGAAAATTTTTCATAATGGAAAAGAAATTGAAAATGAAAGAGGAGTAAGCACAGACACAAAAATACAAAGTAATAGTTTTGAATTTGACATTCCTTCTGATGTATCTGGGATTATTATAGTCAAATTTGAAAAATTGGATGACAGTAAAGTTGCTAATTTAGAATTTCCATTAATTGTAGATAGAAAAGATTCTACTGCTGAATACCAAATTCCTGTATGGGTTAAGAACAATGCTGGGTGGTGGGCAGACGATCAGATACCTGATTCTGCGTTTATTGCTGGAATTGAATACTTGATTAAAGAAGGTATTATTGTTGTTCCAATAACAGAAAATGAATCTCAAAATGCATCAGAAATTCCGGAATGGATCAAAACTAATGCTGGGTGGTGGGCAACAGGACAAATTGATGATGAAACATTTGCAGCAGGAATTGAATATTTGATTAAGATTAGTCTTATCGTTGTTTAATTTTATTTTTTATTGCAATAATTACTGCAGCAGGTGCTACAAAGTACATTCCAATGTTGAGTAATATGATTCCAATTCCATATCCTAACATTTCCTGTTCAGTATCAACATCAACATAGTTGAGAAGTGTTAGTGATGTTAGTAGTGGAGTTAGTGTGACTTTTACGGCTTCTTTGAATACTGGATTTTCTCTTTCATAGTCAGCAACTGCTGGTGAGAAGGAGTAATAGAATTGGTTGAATCCTGTCATGAATGCAGTTCCAGATTCTGTTGACATTACTTTACCATCTCTAATCTCTCTCAAGAATTGAACTTGTGGTGCCATTTCAGAACCAAATGCTGCGGTTGCAATTAGACAGCCACCGCCTTCACCTTGGCTAGTTTTGGATTCTAAACTAGTTTCGTCGTCACTATACGTAGTTGCATCAGGTCCTGAATCAATTAATTGAAAGGATGTTAGAATCAACTCAACGTTTTCTTGATGCTTATAATAATCATCTAAGTGATTCGAATATTGAATGGTGTAAGCTAAATCATCCTTTACAAATATAATTGTCGTAAAACCAACTTGTCTAAATTCATCATTAAGATTTTCAAATTCACCAGTTGCACGAATTACATATGCATCATTTCCATCAATTATGGTTTTGCCTTCATCTTTCACCGTCAAGACAGTGTTGTCTATTAGAGGTTTGATTTTATTGTGGAGTTTTTGTATTTCGTCTTCAACTGTGCCAGATGTAGGTGTAACAAATATAGAAACTGCAGGACTTGAAAATGAGGTTTGGGGTCCTAAAACTACTAGATCAGGAACTGAAGGTTCTGTTTTTGGGGGACTTTGTATTAACCATCCAACAGGAGATTTAAAAGAAATTCCAAGAAAATTGTTGCTATAGACTTCAGGTTCTGATTTTAAAATTTCTGTACCAGTTCTTGTTGGAGGTTCTAGATCAAGTACATCAGAAATTTCACTACGATCTACTACCGTTGCTCTCATAAGCCATGAAGCACTAGTATCAATTGCTTGGTCATTTGGTAATGTTTGTAATCCTGCAAGTTTATCTAAAGTTTCAAAACTTTCTTCAGTAATGATTCTTCCAAAAACAGTGTATTGCCCATCAAGGAAAGTAGAATCATTGTGAACAATAAAAAATTGTGAACCTGCGCTGTTTGGATCATTAGAACGTGCCATGGAAACAATTCCTCTTTCATGTGATATGTTGTTAAATTCTGCATCTATAGAATAGCCAGGATCGCCTGTGCCCCATTTTGACATAGATACTCCAGATTCTGCAGATAGTGGGTCGCCGCCTTGAACCATGAATCCCTCAATAATTCTATGAAAGTATGTTCCATTATACACGCCATCTTGAGTTAATTTTAAGAAATTATCTACGTGATTTGGTGCATCGTCTGGGAAAAATTCGATTACAATATTACCTTGTGCTGTCTCTAAAATTACTAGAGATTCACTAGGTTCTGCAAGTGCATGAGGAATTAAAATTATGAGTAATAAACTAAATGATGTGAAAAATAATCTCTTACCCATAAAATTGGGATTTTCATCTATAATAAAAATTAGATCTGCAATTGACTTTTAACGATCTGTTTTTCAAGATGTTTTATGGAATTTGATGAGAAGATTCATACTCATTTAGTGTCTGTTTGGAGAGAATCAAAATCATTTTTTGGTGTTGGTGGAAAAGAGGGAATGCTATTTTTAACAGATAATCATCTAATATTTCTTAGACGAACAGAACGTATGAAGAAATGGTGGAAAGCTGCTGTTTCAAGACAAGTAGTTACTTTACTACAGAATAAAAATACAATTCTAAGACATGATGGATATGATGAAAAGGATTTGGAATTTGATATAGAAGAATTGAAAGAAAAGTTTGTTAGTGTAATTACATTTGATAACATCTTAGAAATTGAAACAGAAGAAAAAACATGGGGCAGTGTATTAAAAATTAAAGCTGTAGAAAATGGGAAGAAAAGAGAGCATCAATTTTCAATTGTACAAGACTGGGTAAATTATCCAATTAAAGACCCAACAAAATATCTCAAAGTAGATTGGAACCCGTGTGTGGAATTCATTAAATCTAAACAGAGAGTAACAAAATAAAATGAACAAAGTTTTTGCTGTAGGAGTAGGACCAGGCTCATCAAAGTATGTTACAGATATTGTAAAAGATGTAATATCACAATGTGATGTTGTTATTGGTTATGCATACACAATAAAGACAATTGAGGAGTTTGTTCAAGGAAAAAGAATACTTGAGATAACGATGGAAAATCAAGAAAATGCCTACCAAAAAATTGCAGAAGAAGGTAATCATACAATTTTAATTCCATTCACAGGAGATGTAAATTTTTCAGAATCAGAAGTTGTAGATAGATTAATTGAGGTTTATGATGAGGTTGAAATTATTCCTGGAATTAGTTCTACACAAGTAGCAGCATCACATGCCAAAGTTCCTACTGACAAATCTAAAGTAATCACTATGCACATCTCAACATCAATAGAAGAAAAAAAATTGGAATTACAAAAGGCATTGATTGATGGTTTTAGTGTCATACTTGTTCCAAGACCGTGGCCAAAACAACCTGACAAGCATTTCATGCCATCTGAAATTGCAAAATATTTGAGGCAACATGGTTTTGAAACAACTAAGATGAAAGTTCATGTTTTTGAAGCATTAACAACAAAAAATGAGACTTGTTTTGAAGGAACTGTGAAAGATTTGGAAGGAAAAGAATTCTCAGATCTTTCAGTTATGGTTTTCAATCAGGCAACACTTGAATCATATGTAAATTTTGAATAATTATGAAAACTACCTCAACTACAAAACTAGGTAAGATTTTAGAAACAACTAACGAGCGTGATTTATTCCTAGTAGGTCACATGTACATTGAAAACACAATAGATAGAATTTTGGAAAAAAAATTCAACATTCCTTCAAAATCAATTGATTCAACTTTATTTACATCAAATCTAAAAATGGATATCCTAATAGAATCTGGTTTGATTAAAGGAAATGTCAAGAAGAATGTAGAACTGATGTCAAGAATCAGAAATAGATATGCTCACAAATTGGAACCAAATGAACAAAGAATTGGAAATTATATTAGAGAATTAAATTTCCTTGGGGCAGTGCCTGCAAATTCAAGTAAAAAATTTCAAAAGTATAGAATTTGTGTGATCAGAACGTTTTCAGCATTAGAGAAAATGTTGTAAATTTATTAGAGAAAAAATCTAATCCATAATATGAAACCTGAGAAATGTGCATATTGTGGAGATATGGTAGACATTCCGTTTGAATGTACTTATTGTAAAGATCCTTTTTGTGATGAACATAGATTACCAGAAGATCATCGTTGTGTAAAATTAACAGTGATTAGAGCAAAAAAATTTGGTCAGAAAAAAGTAATTCGAGATGGTGGACCAGATTCTAGTAAACTAAAAAGATTCTTTGGTAGATTCCGTTAGTATTCTGCTTTTGTTGGATCAATTCTTGAACGTTTAGCCTGAAAAAATAACGTAGCAGCTAATGCAAGCATTACTAAAATTGACATCCATAGTGGTTCGACATGCGCATTCCCTTCTCGTGTAACAATCATTGCAGGAAAAGCAACATAAATTATGGATAAAATTATCATAGCAATTCCCTGTATTGATAATTTTTTCCATGATACAAGTTTAATGGCCCTACTGATTAGTTCTATAACTCCAAGAGTTATGAACGGATAAATTGTAAATGCTAAAAAATCAATTATATCGACTGAACCAGGATGAGACATGTTATTCTTCTATTCTAATTTTTAATGCAACCCCATTTGAAATTAATGCTTGTGCATTCTCATTAGGAATGGTTGCAATATCTTCAGGTTTGAATGGCCCATATTTTTCTGAATCAACACCAACAATCTCATCAGATTCTTTAACAAATCTAACTGTAATTGGTTTGGTTTTATGTTTTGTAGAAGTAATTTCTAAAAATTTTGATTTACCATTAATAATACCTGAGATTACCATCTCTTTTCGTTCATCCATTTCGTTGTTCGAATCGATGATGAATTTTTCCTCATCAGTCAAAATACTATAAGACATGGAAGATATTTTTCCCAGTCTTTTGTTTATCAAAAGTTCAGTAAGTTTTGTAGCAAAGAATATCATTTGGGTTTTGATTTTTTTCCCAACTCCGTCATATTCCTCATTTTTTAAATTTCCAAGAAAACGTGATAAATTTCTAAAATAGTCCGTGTCAAGCTTCTGGACTTCATCAGTTTGAAATTCTTGCATTACATTTACATGAAGGCTTTTTAGATCGATTGATTCAGCATCTGACATTTTATACAAAGTTAATCTTAAATGGTACGTTTAATTCTTTTAGCTTGAAGTTAGAAAATTGCCGTATAAAGTAATAGGTGGTAAGGCCACTCAAGTAAAATATTCTTCAGATGAAGTATTCTCTAGGATAAAACATGAGGATATAAAATTCATCGATCTTCAGTTTACAGGATTAACTGGTAGATTTCATCATACAACAATCTCAGCAGACACATTTACGCCTGATCAAATGGAAGATGGATTACCAAAGTTAGATGGTTCGTCAATTGTTGGATTTACTGATATTGCTGATTCTGATCTAATTCTAAAACCAGACCCAAGTACATTTGCAATTATTCCATGGGTTAAAGAGAAAAAAACTGCCAGATTACTTTGTGATGTTTATTGGGGTGGTGGCAGAGGACGTCTAGAAAGTGATCCTAGAGGAATTTGCCAGAAAGCAGAAAAATATGTTACAACACAAGGATTTGATCATAGTACATGGGGTCCTGAAGTAGAATTTTTTGTATTTGATAAGGTTCATTGGGATGTTTTAACACCATACAAAGGTCAGTCGTATTCTATTGAATCTGCTGAAGCACCATGGAGTCAAGAAGGAACTGGTTATCCAATGGGATTACAAGAAGGATATTATCCAAGTACACCGTCAGACACCCTAACACCATTCAGAAATGAATGTGTTGATGTTTTGAATGATAGTTTTGGAATTTTGTGTGACAATCATCATCATGAGGTTGCAACAGCAGGTCAATGTGAAATTGATATCAAATATGATTATATGACAAATGCAGCAGATGGTGCACAATCATACAAATATGTTGTCAGAAACGTTGCTGCAGAGTTTGGTAAAGTTGCAACAATGATGCCAAAACCAATTTCGATGGATTCTGGTTCAGGAATGCATACGAATGTCAGTCTATGGAAAGGAGATATGAATACATTTTATGATAAAGATGAGGATTTAGAATTGAGCCAGACTGGTCGTTATTTCTGTGGAGGAGTAATGGAACATGCTAAAGGATTAACAGCAATAACAAATCCTACAACAAACTCATATCATAGATTGGTTCCAGGTTATGAAGCACCAGTTTACATTGCATGGAGTTCAAGTAATCGTTCTGCAACAATTAGAATCCCTGGTCATTTTAAAGGAGAAAAATATGCATACATGAAAAGAATGGAATATCGTGTACCTGACCCAGCATCAAATCCATATCTTGTATTTTCAGCAGTGCTAGCTGCAGGTCTGGACGGAATCAAAAAGAAGATTGAGCCAGGTGATCCAATAAAAGAAGATATTTACAAAATGACAAGATCGGAAAGAAAGAAACAAGGAATAGATACATTGCCTGCAAATCTTGGAAGAGCATTAGATGAATTAGAAAGTGATAGAAAATATCTAGCCCCAATTTTCGATAATGAAGTCTTAGATAAAATTATTGAGTTAGAAAGACGAGACCATAGGGAAATTGCAATTAGGCCTCACCCACACGAGTTTTATCTTTATTTTGATGTTTAGATAGAATTACAAAATTGGTCGTTGTGCCATTTCGTAAATTAAAACCAATGAAACAATCATTATTCCTAATCCCCCACAGATCATTAATGACCTAAATTTTTGTGCCTTAATTCCCAAGAAGATTACAATGCTGCCGCCAAGCCCTAGAAAAACTGTAAGCACCCCAAGAAATATGGTATCAAGTGGATAATCTAGAGTAATAGGAGTAAATATGCCGCATAGTAATGCAGCCGCAGTTATAATGTAAACATATTTTGAAACTGATTGAATAGTTGATTTTAATCCTGTTGGTAGTATTACGGTTGGAGCATGTTCAATTATTTCAGGATTTTCTTCAATTGTTTGGGTAACTTCTTCTTTTTCCGTAGATTGTTGCTTGTTTTTGTCTGCCCATCGTCTGTGCTTTGCCATGTAATTTACCTAAAATTTTGTCGATTAAAATTTTGCTAATCTACATTCCCATTCCAGGTGGCATACCGCCCATGCCTCCCATTCCAGGTGGCATACCGCCCATTCCACCCATGTCAGGCATTCCACCTTCTGCACCTGGTGGAGGACCTGCAGATTTTGCAGTTGCAATAACGTCATCAATTCTTAGAATCATGCATGCAGCTTCTGTTGCTGCAGAAACAATCTGATGTTTCACCACTAATGGTTCAATAATATCTGTTGATTTCAAATTACCTACTTTTCCTTTCATTACATCAATACCTGTCCATTTCTCACCTTTGGTTTGTTTTGAACGTAAGTGTGTTAGGGTGTCAATTGGATCCATTCCAGCATTTTCAGATAATGCTAAAGGAATTGATTCTAAAGCATCTGCAAATTTTTCTGCTGCTAGTTGTTCACGCCCCTCTAGTGATTTTGACCAACTTCTAATTTTTGTGGCTGCAAATGTTTCTGGTGCACCACCACCTGCAACAATGGATGGTAATTCCATTACGTCACGTACGACCATTAATGAATCATGAACCGAACGCTCTACTTCATCTACGACTCTTTGTGAACCAGCACGAAGTAGTAGGGTAACAGATTTTGGATGTCTGCAACCTTCAATGAAGACCCATTTGTCTTCTTCAACTCTCTTTTCTTGTATTGATGATGCTGAGCCTAGATCTTTTTCAAATAAATCATCTAAATTAGTGACAATTCTTGCGCCTGTTGCTTTTGCAAGTTTTGATAAATCGCTTTCTTTTACACGTCTTACTGCTAAGATGCCTGCTTTTGACAGATAATGTTGTGCCATATCATCAATTCCTTTTTGACATAAAACTACATTTGCACCAGATGCAATAACTTTGTCAACCATTGTTTTTAGCATTTTATTTTCTTCATCCAAAAATGCTTTCATTTGTTGTGGGTTTGAAATGTTAATTTTTGCGTCGGTTTCAGTTTTGTTAATTTCAAGTGCGGCGTTAATGAGTGCAATTTTTCCTTCTGTAACTTTGTTTGGCATGCCAGAATGAACAATTTCTTTATCCAATACTATCCCTTGGATAATTTTTGAGTCCTTGATTGAGCCCCCGGATTTCTTTTCCACTTTGATATCATCAATATCAACAGTGTATTTTTCGCCATTCTTTTCTGCTACCGCCTTTACGGCTTTTACAATCATCTCTGCTAGCTGCTCTGAGTCTTTTCTGACCAGTTTAGTCTGCATTGAGGTTTTTGCAATTTTTAATAATACTGAATGATCAGTTGGTGAAACTTTATCTGCAATTTGATCTAGAAATTCTTTTGCTTTTCTTCCTGCTTTTCTGTAACCATCAACTATGATTGTTGGGTGTACATCTTGTAAAACTAGAGTCTCTGCATGTTCTAATAACGCACCAGCCAATACTACTGCTGATGTTGTCCCGTCTCCTACTTCATTATCGGTAGTTTTAGAAATTTCGACTAACATTTTAGCTGCTGGGTGTTGTACATCAATTTCTTTTAGAATTGTTGCACCGTCGTTTGTAATTGTAACATCGCCTAAAGAATCCACTAGCATTTTATCCATGCCTTTTGGCCCCAAACTTGTGTGAACAATTTCGGCTATAATTTTGGCGGCTGCTATGTTATTTTTCTGAGCTTCTCTGCCTTTTACTTGATTAGCATCGTCTTTTAGAACTACAACCGGCAAATTGCCTTTTGGGGTTTGTGCTGCCATCAATCAAAAAACTTGATTTTCTAAATTTATACCTTAGTTTTTGAGCTTACAAAATTATAGAAAAAAGATCGCTGGTCTTAAATTAGGAAAACTGTGCTGAATGACATGACTGAGTCTGCAAAGGATTCTTATGATAAAGTGTTCTCGAGCCTAGAAACTCATCATAAATGGTTTGAAAACTCAATTCCATTAATAGCTAGTGAGAACATTCCAAGCCCAGCTGTTCGGGAGGCTGTAATGTCTGATTTTGGTAATAGATATGCTGAAGGTTGGCCTGGTGAGAGAGTTTATGCTGGTTGTACCTACATTGATGAGGTCGAGACCCAATGTATGGGGTTAGCTCAAAAACTGTTTGATGCTGAATTTGCAGATGTGCGAGCGGTCTCTGGTGTTGTTGCCAATTTGGCAATTTATTCTGCTTTTTCAAATCCTGGTGATGTAATGATTGCCTCCTCAATTCCAGCAGGAGGTCATATCTCACATGGGAAAAAAGAGCATTCTGGAACTGCAGGTTTGGTCCACGGATTAGACATTGAGTTTTTCGCATTTGACCCTGAAGAGATGACTCTTGATGTGGATAAGACAAAAACAAAAGTCGAAGATTTGAAGAATCAGGGAAGATTACCAAAAATTGCCATGTTTGGTGGCTCTGTATTTCTATTTCCACACCCAGTCAAAGAATTGGCTGATTTTCTTAAAAGTTATGATATACACATCAACTATGATGCAGCCCATGTTGCAGGCCTCATAGCAGGTGGAGAATTCCAAGACCCCCTCAGAGAGGGAACTGATACTATGACTATGAGTACTCATAAGACTCTCTTTGGACCGCAAGGCGGTCTTGTCTTAGGCTTTGATAAACACGCTGAGCCTATCAAAAAGGCTATGTTCCCAGGTCTAACAAGCAGTCATCATATTCATCATATGGCAGCCAAGGCGGTAGCCTTCGCGGAAGCAATTGAATTTGGAAAGGATTATGCCACCCAGACTATCAAAAATGCCAAAGCCCTAGCTGCTGAACTCAGTAATGTAGGCTTCAAGGTTTTAGGAGAAAAGAGTGGATATACGGCATCACACCAGACTGTTGTCAATGTTTTAGATTATGGTGATGGTGGAGGTGTTGAGGCAGATTTGGAAAAGGCAAACATTATCGTAAATCGCCAATTAATTCCAGGAGATTTGAAGGCTAATCGTCACTATATGCACCCCGGCGGAATTCGGCTAGGAACATCCGAAATTACACGTCTTGGAATGAAAGAATCGGAGATGAAGGAAGTTGCCTCTATGATCAAAGATGTGGTAATTAACAAGAAGGATCCTTCAGAAATCACACCTAAAGTGGCTGAATTTAGGAAGGAATTTCAGAAAACCCAATATTGTTTTGACAACAAAGTTGGCGCATATGAATATGTAAAATTAAGATAGATTCAACCGCTTAATTTTTTTAATAGTAATTTAGTATAACTTAACTACCAGAATCCGAAGTGTTCTATCTTGATATGATCTTGTAGAGCCTCTCTCTTCATCCAAGCATTCTCGCTCAAAGGGTCACACTTTGGGCATTTTACGAGTGGATTTGGCTGTTCTGAAGGTAATTCTTGAGGTTTTGATGAGCCTGTACAGTCATGAGGTCTTCCTTGCCCCTCATGGATTAGTCTCCATTTTCCACTAATCTCATGATATGCTTGATCCCAAACAAGCTCAGAAGACTCTAATCCACATTTCTTACACCTTGCCATAATTTCCCCAAGGTTGGTTATTCTTAGATGCTTTTGATTATTTCGGTAAATTTCTTTAGACCACCAGTCTGCTCTAACAACGTCCCAATTACCAAACCATCTGCCCCGGCTTTGGACAAACTTTTTGCTGTCTTTACATCTTTAATTCCACCACCAACAATCAAAAATCCTTTGAAGAATTTTCTTACTGTCCTGACCATTTCTGGTGTGATGCTTTGCTTTGCACCAGATCCTGCTTCGAGATATACAAACCTCATGCCTAGAAATTGTGCGGAAAGAGCATATGCAGCTGCGATTTTCGGCTTATCAAAGGGAATTCCCCTTACATTTCCTACAAACCATGCAGATGTTCCCTCACCAATGACGAGATATGCAGTTGGTAGTGCCTCAAGACCAAATTTTAGTACGTTTGGTGCCCCAAGGGCTTGTGCCTGAGAGATATAGTATGGGTTCTCCGAGTTTAGGAGTGAGCTGAATAGAATTGCGTCTGCCTGAGGAACTACGCCGGTCACGTTTCCTGGGAATAAGACTACAGGAATCTTTACTACTTTCTTAATACTCCCTACTACTTCAGCCATTTCCATCTGATCTGTGGCTGAAGACCCACCTACTAGGATGGATGCTGCGCCTAATTTCTCAGCATCTTTAGCTAGTTTTACTGAGGATTTGATGTTGGAGACCTCTGAATCTATCAATACGAAGATTATTGGTCCGTTTTTCCTCTTGGAAATGAGTGATTTCTCTACCTTTCCGCTCATACCAACCGATCGAGATGGTATCTTTAAGGTTTTATTTTAGTACTGATATACAGATTTGTATAGCTTTGAGTGACCTTCCAAATAGTAATTTTTCTAATATTATACGAGAAATTATAAAAAAATCTCTATTTACAGAGAGACAAATTGAAATTATTTTAAAATCTAAGAATCTTTCTCAGGCACAAATAACTGTAAGTAAAGGAGCGTATTACAGGCAAGTTTCCCAATCCAGGGAGAAACTTTCTGGGATGTATTATTCTTTGATTGTTTTGGATATTTTGGGTATTATTTTGCGTGATGATGTTGATGTGATATCTGATTTGGCAGAAAGGATGTCTGTGATAAAAGACAGTGATGTTTTTCCAGAAAAGGAGCAAGAAATCATCAGTGTGATAGATAGGGTTGTTAGACAAACTGTTGGTATGTGATTGACGCCTAGAAATACAACATCTTTACCAACATGTGATGATATTTTGCTTAGTCTAAGTGTGAATTAATATTGTCCAATCACGATAAATCACAAATTCATCATGATATGTCATGATAGTTGAGATTCCGGACCTTGATGTTATCTTAGGGCTTGTGTTAGCCTTTATTGGTGGTCTGACTACGTTATTTGTATACTCTAAATTAAAGGCCATTTCAGCCTCTAATAATCAAACACAGGCTGATTCAGAGCGTTTAGAATTTTATGAAAGACAATTAATTGATCTAAAAATAAAATTAGACGCAATTGATTTGGAGAATCTTAGTTTTTCAGAAGAACCACCAAAAAACAATGTCACAATAAAAGAGGAAAAACCAATTGAGATGTCACCTAAACCGCCTAAAAATCAACCAACTCAGGCACAAAGGACGCCTAATATGGGATATGATAATGTGGTAGAGGCTGTATTAGGGCTAATCACGGATAAGTCACGTACATCACGTGACATACAAATCACACTTGGTAAAAGCCGCGAGCATATATCACGAATGATGAAAAAGTTGTATGAAGATGGTTTGGTGGAAAGAAATGTCAATACAAAACCATACACTTACTCAATTACACAAAAAGGTCATTCCCGTCTTGATGGAACTGATCAATTAGCCCAAACAGTGGCCCCACATACCTCATAATAGGTAATTTTTGACTTTATTGAATTGTGTTTGAAAATCTGGTTTTTTGGAGAATTTTTGTTATAATTTATAATAAAATAAAATTAATATTTTATGATTATAGTTTTTTTATAATTTCTGATACTGTGTAAAATCAAAAAGAATTAGTTTAAGAAAATAGAGATAGTTTCTGTCCATACCCAGGGGTATTTTGGGTAAGATCTTAGTAATTAGTGGTGTTTTTCTCTAAGGCAACCCCCCTAAAACAAAATATTTTTATAGATTTGTGTTATATATGACCCATGAGTGACACAAATACTGAAAGATGGAAGACTGTAAAGTTACCAAAAGGTCTTTCAGAGCGTATTGATGAGTTTGTGATTAGTAAGGATGCTTATCGTCTTGGACTAACATCTAACTCACAAGTCGTTGCACATGCAATACGTCAGTTTTTAGAAAGTAGTGGATTTGACAGATCCACTGAACATGAGCCTATTCAGTAAAATTTAGTTTTCTGAGAGTTTTGGGGTAGAATTAACGAGTTTTATGGTCTGATAAGCCCATTCTCTGCCTTTTTTGGCTCTTTCAACCTTGTTTTTAGACGTAAATCGTGACAAATATGTCGAAATAACGCTAAGTTTGATAGGTTCGTTGAATTCGTCTTCATACCTCTCCAATATTTCAGAAGATGTGAAGCGACCAGTAGGATAATACTTGTTAACTATATGCCAGATCTTGCCCCCAACAGATTCTGCACCAGGGTTGTTGTCAGCCTCCTCGATATTCATCAAGTCCATTAATTCGAAAATTTTGAGGATTTTGTCACGATTAATGTTGCCTTCAATATTGAATTTGTATTTGGCCCCATCTTTGTCCTCTAGATCTATTCTAATCTTTTTTCCTGCCATTCAGATCAATTAGGATCCAATCTTAACTCATGAACTGATCCTCTGAATTATGTTAACTAACAGGATTGTTAACATTGACACGCCTGAGGCACGCCTGGGGGATTTTCCGTCATTAACACCACACATCATGCTCATCATCATGGGTTTTAGATATTCATGCCTAGAGTAGAAATAAAGGGGTTAAGTTTTGGATATTAACAGTGTTAACGTCCACATTAACGCCTAGACCAGAAATGTCGGGGTTAAAACAGCCTTTTTTTCTCATTCCTTAACACGTTCTTAACACTTGTTAACTCCTTTTTTATTTTCTCTTACCCCACACACCTATTTTTCCAGTCTTTAACTTTTCAATTTTTTTTAATGATAGTTCAA
>Ga0310344_10000665_pt1 | contig 26698 bp, 42 predicted proteins | sample HC15DNA20200_MG_FD_203801 | JGI IMG/M metagenome (GOLD analysis project Ga0310344, IMG submission 203801) | Marine microbial communities from station ALOHA, North Pacific Subtropical Gyre - HC15-DNA-20-200_MG | ecosystem: Environmental > Aquatic > Marine > Oceanic | place: Pacific Ocean: North...
GTCTTTCGGCCGCAGTGGTAGGTATTGCCTCCCCCCTCCCCCCTGGCTAGCCGCCGCCGCGCTCCCGGTGCCGCTTCTGGTTATGGCAGCGCTGACAGAGCGTCTGATGATTCGCCTGGTCATAAAACCGCGGATCATGCGGGCCGGTCACGGGCGTGATGTGATCGACCACTGATCGTTTATTTCCTGGCGCACACGGCACGAGGCGCCCCGCGGCCTGGCACACGCTGTCGCCGGTCGGCGGATAGCCTGACGGGCGGGCGCCACAAAACGGGTAGCGGCTGCGGAACGCGACCGAGTATCGATACCACCTGGCGCCGTAGCCGTCAGCGCTGGCGGTGCGTCCGGTCGGGCGGCCGGTCGGTGACTCGAGCCACCGCCGACGGGCGGGCCGACAACTACAGCGGCCCCGGCTCACACGCCCGCAGGCGGCGCACGGGCGCAAAGGGCGATCAGTCATGCACCGCTCGGGCGGCCGTGCAAGGATGCGGTTACCCCGAGTTCATGCGCCCGATTCGCCCGGCGTTGGGCGTCTGGCGCGCCACCTTGCCACGGTCCCTCGGCATAGCAGAGCCCGAACCGTACGCCCCAAATATTCCCCCGCGATCGGTGTAGCATCTTCCGCAGATCGTGATCGAAATCGAGCGGATCCGGCTGCATCCCCAAGATCGCCCGCCCGTCGATCGCTTCATTCACACTCCGGAACCAGCTCGCACCGTCCGCAACGCGGCGCCCCTGCCCAGGTTTTACGACCATTTTGGTCGTCGGATCCCAGTAGCACGCATCGGCGCCGTAACTGCTGGCGGTGCGGCTGCCGTGGTTATCCCGGCCCCGCGTGTAATGTTCGATATTCCAGAGCCCCGGGTGCTGTCGCCCCAGGTCCGCTAAGAATCGCAAATGATCCGCAGCGGTGCACCACTCGTTCACCTCGATCCCGAACATGATCAGCGGGAGCGATAGGTGCGGCCTGACGGCATCGAGAAACGGCCACGCCCACTGGCGGAACTGCTGGGCGCCGCGCCAGGGGTCAGACTTCACGCCGTCCAGGGCGGGCGCGTCGTCGTTTTTGAGGCACATCAACGGGTGAAACCCCTCGGCCTGGATCTCGCGGCAGAGTTCGATCGCGCGCGTGTGCTGCGTCAGCAGGTTATAGGGCCGCACCAGATCAGCGGGCGCCCACCCGTGGCCGTCGCCTTCGTTGTAGCAACTAAAGAAAATACAATTGAGGCGCGCGGCCCGTGCCAGGCGGTAGTGCTCCTGGCGCTGTGGCCGGGTCATGGTCGGCAGAAAAAACCCCGGGCTGGTCGTCGTGCCGCCGGGCGCGTCCCCCAGCGACAACATATCCGCGTAATAACCCCCGCGGCCCGGATCAATTGCCTCGAGATCCCGGCCGGGCGTCGGGCTATCCTGCCCGAGTTCGCGGCGCCGCTGGCGCACGGTCCACTCGAGAATGTCTGCATGGCTGTCGGCTAGGTGCAGACGGCGCGCGATTACGACGGCCACAAACTCGAGTTCAAGATCAGATCGGAGCGGGCCGCAGTCGCGGATCGTATCGTCAGGTATGGGGCGCGGGTAATAATGATGATGTAAACGGTCGTGGCCGATCGCCCAGGCCCACCGGATCGCCTCTTTGATCTCCCGGACTAAATCCGGAAACGGTTGGCCGACGCCGCTAGCCATCATTACGCCCTTTCAGAATACAGAATACGCAGATCGCGAACCCGCGCGGGACGGGGCGTCCGCAATGACGGCATGTTGGGACCACGACCACCCGGACGTCAGTAGCCATTAATCATCAGCCACCGACGGCGGGGCGGCCCGTGGCCGCTGGCGGACGGATGGAACCGTCACAGTTGCCGAAACGCTCCGCCAGACTTCCCCCGCCGTCGGTGGCTGCCCACACGGGATCCGGATCCGATACCAGTAGCCCGCAGCGGCAACACATCAACCCGGCCCCGACAAAGCCCACCCACGCGTGCGGCTGCGGGGCCGGGTCACGCGGGATGATGTCCTGGCGGGCGCGCGGCGGCGTGTCCGTCATGCGTCCCCCCGCGGCGGGACCGATCGCAGCGGCACGCCGTGGCCGAGCCACCGGCGGCCGTCCGCCCGTGGTCGTTGCGCCCGCTCTACCGCGGCGCGCATCAATTGCTCGGCCATCTGGCGCTTGAGTTCGGTCCGTTCGGCGGTGATCTCGGTATTGCGGCGCGCGGCGTAGAAGACACACGCCCGCGCCGCCCAGCCCAGTACGAACCCCACAACGACGGCCAGCGCGGCGATCATCATGTCGCCACCCGCTCCGCTGGTACACGCACGCGCACGACGGCCGCGGCCCCGGTGGCCGATACGGTGGCCGCGCGCAACGTGGCCGCGCGCAGTGCCGCGGCGGCGTCGGCGACCTGCGGCCCCGCGCCACGGCCGCCCCCGGACGGCAGCGGCACCGTCTGGCGTGCCCGATGGCGGCGTACCTGGCGATCGACGACGGCGGCGCGATCCTGCGACCGGCGCGCGAGATCCTCATTCGCCCCGCGATAGATCGGCCGGGCGCCGATCCGGGCGTCGAGGTAGCTATGGTCGAACGCATCCCGGCGGGCGCGCCACTCGCGCCACCAGCGCACCTTTGGCGGCGGGGCGTCCGGTGTGCCAAATAGCATCATGCCTCCTCTTTCTGTGCGGCGACGGTCGCGATCACGCGTTGCGCGGCCACCACCGCATCGATTACGCGGGAGACACAATCCACGACGGCCGGATCGTCGAGCACGTCGCGACTCGTTGCGCCCTCAATCAGGCGGATCGTTTGCCCGGTCAGATCCAACGCCAGCGCTTTCTTGTCGTCGCCGCGCCCCCCGCCGATCAACCGTTCAACGGTCGTGACGGCCTCAAGGAGTACCGGTAACAAGGTGATCCCGAGCTGCGCCCATTTCATGATCGATCCTCCGCGGTGATCTTGACGGCGGTATACGTGGTGAGTGTGTTGCTTCCCTTGATTCGGGCGCGCACCCGGCGGGCGTACCCCTGCTTGACGGCGCGTTGTATGGCACTGTTCACGCCGTCTAATGTGGCCGGGGCCGCACGAGCGGGGCGCGCGTGTTTGACCGCCGCGGCGATCTGGGGCCTGGTCCACGTCCCCGGATGCGTCGCGAAAAATCGCCGGACGGCAGGCAAGATCCACCGTTGGCCGTAGCGATCTGGGGCGGCAACTGGTGACGGCGGCCGGGCCGCCCCCCGCCAAACCACATCAAACAGGCGCCCGTCGACGGTAATGACGTCTCTCATGCCTGCACCTGTAAATGGTCGTGATCCCCCTCGCGGATTAGTTTGATCCCTAACTGCGCGGCGCGGCGCCGGGCGGCGGCCAGCGCGGGGCGCGGGTTTGGAGCGTAGACCACATCGGCGGCCAACCAGATCAAGTGGTAGCTATGGGTGTGCCCGCCCACCTCGGCGTTCCGCTCAGCGCTGCGCCCCCAACTCGACACCGAACCGCGGGACCAGGCACAGAACGCCATCAGCGCGGCGGCGAACCCGTCGGGCGTCACCGGTGCACCAACTCACGAAGGCTTGTGACAATGTCCATAAAGTCCTCCAGTGCCAGCGTTACCGTCGCCGTGTCGCGATCATCCCGGCAGATCGCCACCGGGATCCAGCCCGTGGCCGGGGCCGCGGCGGTGGCTTGCCGTAACGCGGCGCGCGGGCTCGTCGCCTTGCCGCGCTTGCATTCGATCCAATAAGGCGCGCACCCGGCGACGTCGGGCGCGTCGGCGCCGTCGCGCGCTTGGTACCCCCGGCGAGCGTCCGGCCAACCCGCCTGCTTCCACAGCGCGGCCACGTCGCGCTCATAGTCGTGACCTTTACGCCGCGACGCGCGGCCGCTCATGCAGTCTCCTCGAATGGCACCAGCACCACCGGATCGCGGTCGGTCCCGTCCCGCAGCCAGATCAACCAGGCCGTGGTAACGGAATCGGTTTTCCCGTCGCCCGTGTAACTCGTTCGCGGCATGACGATCATGCGGTCGGGCGGGTGATCCGCCAGCCACGGGCCGCGCGGGTGCCGGTGCCTGGTCGGCTCCAAAAACGTCAGCCGCAGCAACATCGCAACACCGACGCGCGCGGCCGCGACCGCCGTCGTGACAATGTCCCGGCACACCGGCATGCGGTACGGCGGGTTGGTCACGATCCAGTCGGCGCCCGTATAGGCCGCCGGGTCCGTGGCGCACCCAACGCGATCCGGCGCGACGGCGGGATCAATGTCGCCCGTCGTGACCGCGCAACCAGCCCCGCGCAATAACCGCACGATCGCGCCGTCGCCACAACACGGCTCGACGACGCGGCCGCTGATGGGTTGGTGGCTGAGTAACAGCGCGGTCTGCCACGGTGGGGTGTAGTACGCGTCGTGGCGGCGGCGCATCAGATCCCATCCTCCGCCACGTCCTGGCACACACACACGATCGTGCCGACAACCCCGGCGCCGTCGCAGGTCGAACACGGCGCCGCCGGGTGCGGAATCGACGGCCGCAAATGTGACCAGACACCCATGCTCGAGCACTGGATCGGGACGCCGCACACCTGGCACCGCGGGATCACGCGATCGCATTCCTCGGCGGCCGTCAGCGGTTGCGCGCGCGTGGGCTTATCGTCCATCAGCGCCCCCCAGGCTCGCGCACGGAGGGCGCCGCAGCTCAGACCCACGATCATGGGTAACGGCCTGATCCGGTAGGGTACCGGCGATCGGCTGCGGCACACTGGCAACATTCACGCGGTTTGTCCCCATTGGCGCGCGGTCCCGCAGATATCGCACACGATGGCGTCGATCGTAATTTCCGTGTGCGGCGTATGGCGAAGCCTCGCGGCGCGATCCAGGATTTCGACAGGGAACGCCACAACGCCCCGATCCAGGCTGCGGCGCGTGTGATCGCTGATCATCGCGTCGACGGATTGCACATCGGGATTACACGGTCCCTCACACACTGCCCGAAACCGGCGGTTCAGTTTTCGCATGGTCTCCCCTGCATCCTGGCGATCGTTTTGCGCCAGTGGTCCCCGGCGCCGCAACTACACGGTGCGTGCTCGAGATGCGTCGCGCGGGCGATCCGGATCAGTCCCTGATCGCGGCACCGGTCGCACGCATAGCGCCAATCGTTCTCGCCCGCGCGCGGCATCAGATCCCGGTATGATTCACTAAAGAGATCATCGGCCTCGCGGCGCGTCGCGGCCCCGTCCGCGATCATTCGCCGCGACAACTGCCAGGCGTCCCACAGCCGGACCGATCGCTGTTGGCCGGGGTCCGCGGCCTGGCGGGCGCGCAATGCCGCGACTCGGCCAGGCAATAACGCCACTGGCTGCGGGGCCGGCCCTCGCGTGTCCCGTGTCCGCGTCAGCTCCGCGCGCGCCGCCGTGCGAAGTTCGGCCGCTTTCGGTAAAAATTTCGACGTCTTGATCAGGTCCGCGGCGGCGCGTTCAATCGTCGCGATCGGCAACTCCGAGACGGCGTCGGCATACAGCGCCGCGGCCAGCTCAGAGAAGGGCTGCCGATACGCTTCCTGCAATGCGACCAGCACCCGCCCGAACCGTTCCGGCGCCTGGTGGACGGTCACGGCGTGCCCCCGCCGACAAACGCGGCGATCCCGGCGGTGTCCACCGTGGTCGTGGGCGCGGTCACATCGGGCGGCTCATCCTGCCACCGGCGTTCAGCCAGCCACCGGCCCGGTTGCGGAATATAGCGGCCGCCGTCGCGGCGCCATTCAGGCCAGCCCTGTTGGCGTCCGATCGCGGCCACGATCGCGGCGGCTTCATCCGGCGTCGGCGCCAGACGGCACCAGGCCCGCTCGGCTTCGCCCCGTTGCTGTCGCCGCGGGTACGCCGCCCAGAACCGCTCGAAGCTCTGATCTAGCCGGGGCGCGTCATTCGTTGGTACATGTACAATTGCATTTTCATTGTCTTCAGAGCATTGCATTCGCGCTGCGTTCGCATTGCGTTTGTTATGCGTTGACTTATTCCATCGACGGTTAGCCGACGCCGCTGCACGCTGCGATCGCTCGGTCAATTTATGCCGTTCCTCTTCCTGGCGTGTATTCGTCAGGCGGCCGTTTATCGAGATAAAATGCGGCCGTATCCGTGCGGCCGCCGCTGCCCATGCCCGGCGCGTGATCCCCAGCAGCCGCGCGAGTTCCGCATCATCGTCAGGCAGTCCGTGATCCCGCCAGGCGTAGGCCAATAGATCGATATAGAAGCCGCGCTCCGCGGCGGTCATGCGCCGGACGCGACTCGACGCGAGCCAGTCGCCGGGATAAAACAGAAACGCGGGCGAGGGTCCGGGCGTCATGGCTGCGGCCCCCGGCGCCACCGCGGGACCAGTCGCCCCATGCGCGGCGGCGCGCCCGACATGAGCCCGGTCGACGCGCCCCGCTGGCCGCATTCTTCAATCCGTGCCGGGTGTAATGCCGAGTTCCCGCCAGCGGTCAGACCGGGCGCCAAACCAGCCCGCTCGAGTGTGCAATACCAAATCACATCGAACTCCGGCGGGGGCGGCGGCGAGGTTGGGAGCACTCGCCGCCGCCGCCCCACTAGAACAACCGGCCTTTCGGCGCGTTGCCCATCAAACGGTACCAAGCGACGCCGGTCGCCCGGTCGCGGTTATAACAGTCGATGTCGAACCCAGCCCGGCGCAAATCCGAGATCCGGCTGGTATATTTCAAACTCAGCGCGGCCAGATCCGCATTAGTCGCTGGGCCTGCCTCGAGGCGGGCGAGAATCGCCGCACACTGGCGGGAGAGCCTGGCGCGGTCGGCCGTCGGCAGCGCGACACACGCGAGGCGTGGATCGAAGCGCGGCGCCGCCGTGCCCGCCCTCAAAACGGAATCTCCTCGGGCGCGACCACCGGCGGCGCGGCCGCGGCCGGGGCGCCTTCTGCGGGCGCGATCCGGATACAGGCGACGTTCCGGCCATCGAACCAGGTCGTGGTCACGTAGAGCGCGATCTGTTGCCCGCGCCACGCGTCCGTGTCCGTGCCGCCACAGATCCGGGTCAGACTCGCGGCGTTGGTCTTGTTGAGGATCAGCGCTTTGTCTTTCCCGGCGAAGTACAGCGCGGGTTTGGACGTGTCGCCATCGTGATCGGTGTCGACCATTTCGCAGCGGTCGATCGTGACGGTGATCCGCGCGCCCTCGCCGCCGAGATCCTCGGCCCGGACGAAGCGGCCCGGGAACGCTTCAGAAATATTCATCGCGCCTCCTGATCTGTCCGGAGCCAGTGCCGGTCGCGCCACGCGGCGTCGGCGGCGAGTTCGGCACGCCGCCCGGCCGCGGCAAAACACCTCATCGAACAGTAGGCGCGGACCGGTTGCGCGGTGCCGCACCGCTCGCAGCCGATCGCGGCCTGGTCGTCGTCTTCATCGATGATGCGGTGCCAGGTCGGCGCGTCGCAGTAGTTACACGCGATCGGTTGACACGGCGGCGCACAGATCGGCCCGGCCGGTGTTAGCGCGAGATCTGCATCCTTGCGGCGCTCGCCGCACAGCGTACAGCTGAACCGAATGCGGCGATCGAGATCCGCCGCCGAGATGCCGCAGAGTGTCCCCAGGACGGCGGCTTGCTCCTCGTAAATTCTCGCGATCCGCTCGGCGCGGTACGCATCAATCACGACCGGCGGCCGCGGTTTCTGTTTGCTCACGGTTCCAACTCCGTTTATCATCTGGTTACTCTCCTCATTGATTAAGCGGTTGGCGCGGTCCCACGCGCCGGCCGCGGTTTATCGCACACTCGGATCCTCGAGCCACTTGATCACGTCGTCCCGTAGCCATGTATGGGCTTCGCCCGCGGTCCGCTTGGGCAGCGGCGGCGGGAGCACCCGCGTGTTTTTCGTGATGTGGCGGTAGATCGTGTGGGGCGTCAGTCCGAAGATGCGACCGAGATCCCGCGGCCGCATCAGCGGCGGCGCGGATCTCGCTTGTTGGACGAGCGTTTTTCTGTTTGCAGCCATATCGGCCCAGATCCTACAGATCCGGAAATCGCGTGTCAATGGGTTTTTACAATCTATATCGTCTTACGCGCTTCTGATCTCCTTCTACGCTTTATGATGTGTTTATTTTTTTGTGGTGCGTATCGTTTCTTTTGTGGCTATAATCCGCCTATATGACACACGCTGATCTAGGGCTCATTCACTGGCACATCGGCCACGTCGTCCGCCGATTACGGGCGCGCGCGGGCTTTAAACAAACGGAGATCGCGACCAGCGCGGGCGTTGCGGTGTCCGTCGTTCAGCGGTTGGAAGATACCGGCGAGGCACGATCCGCGGCGGCGGTCGCTGTCGCTAGCAGTGTCGGGACGACCCTGGCGGATTTACATTTCTATGTGGATCAACTGAACGCGGCGCACGGTATTGAAAACGAAGGAAGGAAGGTTGCCAATGCGTGAAGCGGACGCCCGCGCGGTGGCCAAGCTTGAATTTGGCGATCTCGTGAACGCGAGACTCTCAACGCTTGGGCTCACCGTTAGGCAATTTGCGACGATCTACAATCTGACGGCCACTGATGTTCACCGGATCATCAACGGTGAACCAGTAACCGCGCTTGTTGTGTTACACGTGCTTGATGCGCTTGGTTGGTCAGCCGAAAGCGCGGCGGCAACGCTCGACCGGCTACCGGAGATCCCGGTGAAAGGCGGCCAGTTAATCGCCGCCAACACGACCACGGCGCAAGCGTCGCCCCCGTCAAACGACGACACAGACGGCGATAATGCGGTATTGATGCGTGCCTATTTCCATCCGCGATCGATGCGATTGACGCGGCTCGATATCGTGCGGCCGGACCTACTCCCCTCGCTGGACGACACGAGCCAGCGACTACTGATCGGCGACGGGTGGAAAGCGCGCTATACCGTCGATTATGTCGCAATGTTAACTGGTCGGGTGCAGACTTGTGACCGCGGCGGCGAGGCGGCACCCGTGCACGGGATCAACGGTAACGGCCGAGATTGCCGCGTCGTGTTCAGCCGATATCAAGGCGGGCTCGTACTTGCCACGTATGAACAGCTCGGGGCCACCGTCCGATCGATCGGGCCGCGGTGGCGGTTCGCGTCGTTTCAACATGGGAAGTTCGCCGTGGCGAAGTGCGACACGCTCGAAGTTCCGACACGCGAACGCCCTGCGAAACTGGGCTAGCAACGTATGTATTTCTTACAGGAAGATGGCCTTGAACCAATACGAAAACCTACGCAACAACTAACCCGGACGCCGGGCGGCCGCGCGCCGTGGCCGCCTGGCATACTCTCCCAATTACCCCCAGATTACCCCCCGGCCTGATCTGGTATTCTTGAGTGGTTGGCTTGTCCCTGTAACATCTTGCATTTATAGGGTTTATTGGTCGGGATGACTGGATTCGAACCAGCGACCCCCTGACCCCCAGTCAGGCTTCTTGTTTCTTCTCTATCCCCCACTTACAGCGCGGATCACTAAATAAGGCGTTATTTAACCATTGCTTGCACTGTTTGATTGTGTATGATGTGGCTTGATACTGTTTGATGTACATGCAACGAAACATGATCGGATTACCCCCAGATTACCCCCCGAGGTTCCCATGCCGACACCTGGCCGCCGTTTGACTGATCGCATGATCGCCGGTATTTCCGGCACCGGCACCCGCGCGGAATACGCCGACGGCGGGGCGGGCGGGATCTCCGGTCTTGTGTTGCGCGTGTCAGCCGACGGCACGCACCGCAGCTGGCAGCTCCGGAAGTATGCCGCGGGGAGGCGGCACAAAATCACGCTAGGCGATCACGGCGTGCACCCGACTGAAACCACCGACGCGGCCCGGGTGGCGGCGGTAGCCGCGCTGGCCCAGATTCAGGCAACCGGCGAGGCGGCGCCGGTCGGCGCTCCCGCGGGCGGCGTCTCGTTTGATCGCCTCTGTGATCGCTACTGCGCCGAACGGCTGCCGGGGTTAAAACCTGCAACGCAAACGGAGCACCGGCGGCGAATCGATCGCTATTTGCGAACAGCCTGGTCGGGTCGCTCGGCCGGGTCGATCCGATTCACCGATGTCTACGCCGTGACGCAACCGATCGCGCTGCGCGCGCCCGTCGAAGCGCGCCGGGTACACGTCCTGATTTCCGCGATCTATGCCTGGGCCGTGGCGCACGATATCGACGCCGGGATCCTCTTTAATCCCTGCGCCGGTCGACCGCAACCCGCGCACACCGAGATCCCCCGCGCGCGCGTGTTGACTGATCCCGAACTGGCGCGCCTGGTCACGGTGTGCGCGAATAGGGGCGCGGGTACTCACCACACGGCGCCAGCGCAACGCGCCGCCGCGGCGCTGGTCCTGATCGAGCTGTTCACCGCGCAACGCGGCATCGAGTGTCAGACGCTGCGGTGGTCAGACCTCACACGGCGGCCGGATCCCATCTGGACGATCCCGGCGACCATCACGAAGAATAAACGCGTGCACACGGTCCCACTCACACCGCGCGCCGTCGAGATCCTTGATCGCCGCGGCTGGTCGTCGGCACGGCGGCGCCAGTCGGCCGCGTACGTCTTCCCGGGCCGCACGGGTCACGGGCCAATCGTCACGCCACAGCGGGCGATCCGATCGATTTACCGGATCGCACGATTACCGCAAGGCGGCCCGGACGGCGTCACACGGCACGACCTCCGCCGCACCGTCGCGACACGGTTGGCCGCCGCCCAAACCGCGCCCGCCGTGATTTCGCGGATCCTGAACCACGCGCCGCCCGGGCCACGGGTCACGCGCGTGTATAACGTGTATTCCTACTTGGACGAAATGCGGGCCGCGCTGGAGGCTTGGGCGGATACCGTCGACGACATCGCCACCGCGGGCTAGTGCGTCGCCACCCACGCGATCCCCTGGATCAGCAACGCGAGTAACGTAGCGATCACGCCAGCGGCGCCCAGCATCCGGGCGGATAGCCCCTCGCGCCAGGCATAGATCCGGGCGATCTGGGCGGTGTGGGTTTCGATCGCGTGTTCGACGGCGATCAGCGCGCGTTCGTTCTCGTTTGTGGTTGCCGCGACGGCGTCGAGCTTGCGCTGGGTTTCTTCGAGTTTCTCGATCAGGCGGTCGATCGCTGATTCGACCCGCACCAGGGAATCGGAGAGGCGCCCGCTCGGTTCCTCGGACGGCATCACGCCCCCGGCGTTACATCATCTCTATTCATGGCGGCGACGAACGCATCACCGATCGCGGCCGTCCAGACGGCAGCACAGATCGCCTGCACGTCGGCCGGTTCGCCGGTCACGTCCGTGTCCGTCCAGGTCTGGCCGTTCCGGGTCCGAGGGTGTAGCACCCGGCGCGCGCTTGTCCGGGCGAGTTCGGCGCCGTCGTCCATCACGATCGTCGCGGTCCGAATCTCGATCGCTTTATATGGACCGACGACCGCCAGGTGATCGACTTCTTCTCTTTTCTCTAGCATGGGATCCCTCTCTAGAACGGTGATCCGCTCACGCGGTAGTACACGGTGGCGTCGAGGTAATCGCCGCTCTGGTTCGCGTTCGTGATCCCGCCCCCAGAGAAATCGTGCAGCACCACATATGTCGCGTTTGGGTACGGCACGAAGGTATACCCGTTCATATTGCTATTGGTAAAGCGAAGATACCCGCCGCCCTCGACCGCGGCCGCATTGATCACGGTGAAGGGTAGCCCGCCGATCTTGATCTGGTTGGTGTCGCTTGTTGTGGGCCAATGCACGCGAAATGTGACCCATACCCCATATCCGATCTTGAGGTACCGCCCCGTTGCAGCCGCGAACGTAAGGGGCGGACTCGCGCCGCTTTGATCGTTCGGTGTCCAGCTCCCCACCTCAAAATCGCTGAGGGCATCAGCCTGCGCCGTCGCGCCGAAAAATTTAAGCCCGTGCGAGTCGACGTTAATGACCTCGGCGCCGCTAGTGACTTCGACGGCCAGGCCGCCGCCGAACCGGAACGGGGCCGCGGTAGTGCCGTCAAACAGATCGTCTATTTCATCGAGAAACGCCGTCACCCAGGCGGCGTCGAGGATCGTCCCGTCGGTGCCGCTGCCGCTGTCGTCGGTGACGTTGATCGGTGTTCTGTCGATTGCGGTCGCTGCCATGTTTAGCCCTCGCGCCTGTCGCTGTTTTGGCGGATTTGCCGCAAAATCGCTTCAAGCGAAAACCGCACACTCGACGCCACAACGCGCCGCCGCGGCTGCCGGATCTCGTCAGCTTGATCGATCTGCACACGTTGGATCGTCAGACTCGCGCTGATACTTTGCGGCGATGCCAGCGCGGCCGTGGCCGTCTTCCCGGTGATCGTCTTTGGATCCCGTGTTTCATAGTGTAATTCAGCGATCGGATCTTTCTTTTGCTGCAGGACGGCCCCGGCCAGATCTTCCGCTTCTGTTTGTGTCAGCCCGCGATCCTGCAGCCATGTCTCCGCGATCCCGTCGCCGCCGATCGCGGCCGCCAGGGCGGCCATGGCGACGAGATCATCCCGGGTTACGAATAAATGGACCGGATCGCCCGGCTCGAGTGCGGTGACCAGACTGCCGTCCCCGGTCGCCGGGATCCCGGTTAACGTCGGCGCTGGCGTGATCGCGGTGCCCCAGGATTGCGACGATCGCAAACTGCCGGCGCCGGTGGCCGGGACGCCAGTCAGCTCGGCGCCCGAGATCCCCGTATAGGTGATCGCGTTGCGGCCGTTCCCCACCACGGCGGTGCCGCCCGTCGTGCTAAACCCCGCGGTGCCGGTGACAACGATTTCGGTACTGCCGGCCAGAATAACGCCCTGGCCGATCTCCAGCCCGCTGTTGTCGCTTGTCGGCACGTCGGCGCCCAGTGCGGCATCCGCGATCGCATCCGTGTAAATTGTCGTGGTGTTATCGCTAATCGTCGTAACCAGTTTCAGCTGGGATCCGCCCGCGGCGGTGCGGTAAATTTTCCGCGCCGTGACCGCCACCGGATCATCAGGGCCGATCGGGATCCCGGTCAAGCGCACTCGTGAGGTAGTCGCCGTATTGAGCGTTGGCGCCGCGGCCCCTAGATCGGCATCCGAGTACGAATCCTGTATATAGAGATAATTACCCGACGTAGCCACGCGGAAATAATCGGATCCGTTGGCGGCGGTCCTATACCAGGCGCGGCCATACCCTGGGTAGGGCGCGTAATTGATATTTTGGCCGGATTCAGCCTCACAGACGCCCTGGTTGCCATCCGATGTAAAATTGTTACTCGCGGGGCCGGGTGTCGTTTCACCGGCCGCCCCGCCGCCGGTCTGTATGTAGGTGTATTTATAACTATACACGCCGCCCGCCGTCGGGCCGTATCCGCCGGTATCATTCCTGGCCGTGCCGATCGTCGTCGGCGGATCCTTCGGCGTGTCGTCGGTCGTGACGATCTCACTCACAGGACTGGCCGCGGATTCGCCGGACGCCGTCACGAACGTGACCGCGTAATAGTGATCCCCGGGATCAATGCTTCCGCCATCCCATAGCGTGACCTCGGGCGCGTCCGTCGGCGTCGCGCCCGGACCAAGCAAGGCGCCGCCGGTTCCGGCGGTCCGGTTCGTGTAGCTGAGGATCTGCCCCTGAGCCGTCTTCGCCTGATAGACCCCCTCAACGGCCGCGGGGCCGAACCGCTCGATCGCGTCGACCGGGATCTCGGTGCTCCCGGCTGGTACCGCGGCCAGTACTTTCGATCCGGCGCCCTCGATATTCACCCGCGTGGTGATCTGCGAATAATCGCGGCGATAAAACGGATCACGGAGTCCGGACGCGGCGGCGTTGGCCGCGTTGAGTGTCACCGGATCGTTGCCGGTGTCTGTGAGAAAGGCCCGGATCTCTTTGTTATATGTGACGTACCAATAGCCGCCGACCCGCCGCATGACATCGGATATCGCTTCCGATAGCGGGTCACCCGTGAACACGATCTCGTCGATGGTGCCGAGGTTTTCGTCGACGGTGCCCGCCGTGGTAAATCCGCTTGCATAGGTCGACACAAGATCCGCTATTACCGCGCTCGCGTCCTGGTCGGCGTAACGGCCCCACGCCTGGCGCCGATCGAACTCCCAGGTATAGTCGATACAGGAACACGCCCAATGCACTAGATCGCGCGTGCTGGTATATTCCTGCTGGGTGCTTAATATGCGGCCGCCAAACAATTTTTGACTGGCGTTTGTGGACCCCACGCGGATCGCGATCTCGTCGCCGATCTCGGGCGCGTAACTGTCGCTCGCTTCCGGTACCGCGCGATATACCGTCAGATCGGCCGTGTTTGGCGCGTCGTTCAGTTCATCGGTGATCCGCAGTGAGTCGGGCGCCGTTTGACCGGCGATTTGCCAGCTTGTCGCGCCGCGCGTCACCGTAATATAAATTGCCGGGCTCACATACCCCGCCCGCGTCGCGCCCGCCCGGGCGATCCCGGCCAGCGCATAACACGGCGCAACGGTCGATCCAGAGATCCCCATCAGGCCGTCCGCAGTCGGTGGCCGGTGCCGCGCATGCCGTCGGTCATCACCTCGGCGATCATCGCGCGTAATTCATCTTTGGCGCGCGCGTCATTCACCAGGCTATTTTGCGTGATATTGATCGGCCGCCCGCCGCCGCCGAATCCGCCCGCGCCCGGGAGGTACTGCCGGATCGGCGCTAGGAGTTGCTCGAGCGATCCAGGGCCGCCGTGCAACTGCCGCAGCGCGTTCAGGTCGACAACGCTCACGGTCATGGGCGCGCCACCCTGGCGGAACGTCGGCGCCGGGCCGCGGGGCGCCGGTGCGGCGATGGTCGCGGTCGCCGCGGCCAATGTCGGGATCGACACGTTCGCCAGATGGGCCATCCCATCGGCGGCCGATCCGAGGAGGTTGGTTTGTGTGTCCAGCGTCGTATTGACGGCGGCGGCTTGTTGGTGCAACGCGGATTCTGCGACGGCGGCCGCGGCGGTCCTGGCCGTGAAACTGCCCGCGGCCTCATCGGCGGCGCGCATTTTCTCGGCGAGTTGTCCCATAAAGGCGCCACTCCGCTCGAGCCAGGGGCCGCCCCAAAATTCCGCCAGATAGTCCGGCGTGAGTTCAGCGAAGGAATCGCGCATGACGCGCATATTTTCAACCACCCCCTGCAACCAGCCTGACACCGGCGCAAGCGCTTCGCCGAACGGCAACTTTTCGGCCATTTGCGCCATAAAGACGAGGGCCTCGCCAACTTTGATCGAGCCTGTCATGATCGGCGTCACCAGTAGTCGGTTGACCGCGGACGCGATCACCGTGAACCCCTCGACGACGCGCCCGGCGGTCCTGAGCATCGTTCCGCCCAGATCAACGGCCTTGATCGCTAATCGCTCGATCCAGTCGATCATCCAATCGACGATCCCCCGCGTGTCGGTCCCGAACGCCCCAACAAACGCCGCCTGAATCCCGGCCAGCGCCGCGGTAAACACGGGCGATTCCTGGATCCCGCGCATGATCGAGTTGATCACGTTCTCGAGACTGGTCCGCACCTGGACCAGACGATCGCTCAGTGTGAGGTTGACGCCGCCCAGCTCGGCGACTTTGGCTTTGGCCGCGGTCATTGCCGCATCATAAAAAGCGGTCTTCTTTTGGGCATCGGTCAGTTCCTTTGCGACCGTGCCGATCTTCGCTGCATAGATCCGGTTGGCCTCCCCGACTTTGACGGTCAGCCCGAGGTTATCGAGGATCATCGGCGACGATCGCCCCAACGCGGTGATCAGGTCATTGAGCGAGGTAGTCGCGTCTAACCCCATCGCGCGGCCGAGCGTCGTGGCGGTTTCCGCCAGTACACCCATGTCGGTCGCGGTCACCGGCAACCCCAGCATCAGCGCCTTGTTCGCGGATCCCATCAGATCCAGATCGGTCACCAGCCCCGCCGTTGATCCGCGTAACGCGTCCAGCATTGGCGCGGCGCCCCCGGCCGCGACGGCCAAATCGTTAAAACTGCCGGCGATGGTGGACAACTGCGCGCCCCGGTCGATCGCGTCGTCGAGCGACCCCACCAGATCGCGGGCGATATTAGTCGCGATATTCGCGACCGTGTGCCCGATCCCCGTGCCGATCGCCGTGGTCACGGTATTGACGGCGGCAAACCGCTGACCGAACCGCTCGACACTCTGTCCAGCGCGAAGCATATTCCGCCGCAGCTCCGCCGTATCGGCGGCGATGTTGACGACGAGGCTGGCGATTGATGCCATATGCTACCCGTTACGCGGCGGCCGCATTACCGATCGCCACGCCGCGTCCGGCGTCATGCCGTCGGCGGTCCGACGATCGACAGAATCGACCAGATCAAAATACGCGAGCCACTCGGTGATCTCCCGGCCGCTGATCTGCTCGAGTTCGCCCACCGATCTCGACAACTTCAACGCGAGCCCGAACAACGCCCGGCGGTGCGGCAACCGCCTCAATCGTTTTTTGCTGCGACAAATTCATCCCCGCCGATCCCGCTTAACCGCTGCGCGACCTTGGCGAGCCTGGCGATCACGGCCCCGGATCGCTCAGAAAACGCCGTGATGTCCGCATCGGTAAAGACGGGCGCGCCGTCGTCGCCCACGATGGACAACACCAGCAAACGAGCCATGCCGTCCCGCGTATTGATCGTGGCCTTGCCAGACGCGTCGAACGTCACCAGGCTATCTTCGTACCGCTGTTTGTCCCCCGCGGTCAGGCCCCGCAGGGTGATCGACACGTCCCATTCCGGCACGTTCACGGTTTCAGCGGGGCGATCGTTTGTCGCTGCGATTTCCGCGAATTTTTCACGCGTCAGCGGTTGCACTACGATGTCGCCTCGGCAACCACGGTACCAGCGCTCTTAAACTCAATTTCCACGATCGGATCCTCGCCCACCTTGGCGCCGATCGGCGTGTACCGGGTCATATGTCCCGTGGCGGTCCACTGCGGGTTCGTGGCCGACGTCGACGCGGTCGAATCTTTTTTAATGATGATCGCGACGTCGGTGCCGAGTAAGGCGCCCGCGATGGAATGGAACGCCGACGCGCCGTAATCTTGGAACGCGGTCATCGTGATCGTCCAGTCGGCGATCCCGCTGCCGAACTTGCGCGCGGCGTTACCGAACACGGTTCGATCGAGTGACTCCGATCCGTTATCGATCGCAACCTCCGTGACATAACTCGACACATCAGTTCCGCCCAGTGACACGCTGACATCGGTGAGAGTTTCAACAGCCATAATCTACCCCAGATCCCGCGGTCTGGCGCTCTGCGGCGGGTGCGGCGCTCCGTGTTTCGGGTTGGGCCTCGCGGGCCTCCGTCGATCGGTCACTGGCGCACCGTCCGCGCGGCGTACTCCTCCGCAGTGACGGTGGCGCCGCATTCGGTGCACGCGTAGCTGACGCCGCCCATCGCGCCGCGCACGGTCAGCGCGTCGGCCGGATGCGTACACGCGGGCTCGAGCACTGGCGCACCCTCGATCGCGTCGGCCACCCGATCCAAGGTATCCGCGATCCGCGTCAAGACAGCGACCACGCGATCATCCTCCATCGGTCTGTTGTAGTCGCACGCGGAACGTCAGCACGCGGTGACTTGTCGTCACGCCCGCCAGCAGTTCCTCCGCGCCCGTCGTGTGATCCTCGAGTTCGAACGCGGCCACCGCGTGATCGGTCACCGTCGGACGCGCGTGCTGTAACAGTGACAAGATCCGGCTCGCGATCGTCAGTGCTTCGGCGTCTCCGGCGTACTGGCTAAACACATGCACAGCGATGAGGATCCGCTTACCGGGTCGCCCGAATGTCTCCCACGGGATTTCGCTCGGGGCCTCGAGGCGCACATATGGGAACGCGGCATCCTGTGGGACGTCGTTGCGTATCCCGGTGGCGCTCAGCTCGTCTGTCAAGGTACTGACGTTCAGCGCGCTATAGACGGCAGGCACGAGATCGACCAGCGCGGACCGCTCAGCCACGCGCGGCCCCCCGGGCCAGCGCATCCTCCGCCCGCGCCCCGGCCGCCTTCGCACGCGTCAGGTACGGCTCGCGTTCGGCCTCGACCGAGGGCAACATAAACGGCTGCGCCCGGCTATGCGTGGTACCAAATTCCACTAGATGGGCATAGCGTGTCGGATAGATCACTCTGGCGCCGTGCCGCCGTTCGGCACTGCCCCCCGTCCCCTGGACCACGATCTTTTGTTTCTTGATCCCGACACGGCCGACGCCGGATCGCTTGGAATAGCGGAACGCGATCGCTTTTTTAAGATACCCCAGGCGCACCGGTACCCGTTCCTGGGCGCGCGCCTTGATCGCCTTCCCCGTCTCCCGGGTGGCGGTCCCGAGTTCCTCTTGCATCACCGGCACTACATTTTTGAAACTGCGCCGCACGGCTGCCATGCCGCGCACCGCACCGCGATCGAATCGGCGGCGCGCCATTACGTCACCACCGCACAATCCAGCTCGGTCCAATGGGGCGACACGCCCCGCACGCCGAGAATTTCAAGCAGGGTGGACGCCTGGGCCGAATCCTCGCTAGGTGTCCAGGCGATCGCCAGACTCGGATCCAGCGGCACCAAGCGCGCCGATGTGATCGTGCCGGTGGCGGGACTCGCGGGCGTCCCGGTCACCGTGTAGGTGTACGTGGTGGCGGCGGTCACCGTCACCTCGACGCGCGCGTTGTACTCGGCCTGATCTGCGCCGCGGATCGTGACATAGTCCCCAGACGTCAGCCCGTGATCCGTGGCCGTCGTCACCGTGGCCGTCGCGCTGGATCGCGTGATCGTGCTCACGCTCACGGCGGCGGCTTCGAGTTGCCCACGTCGCACCGTCACCAAATAGCGCACGCGCGATCCCAACGCGCCCGCTTGCAGAGATTCCCGCGTGCTTAACGGGCGTACCTTGCCGCGGATGGTGTCCACGGTCGCCCAGGTGGTGCTCCGCCCGCCCGCCGTGTCAGCGACCAGCGTCGGCTCCCGGAACGCCAGCACTTCGCGCAGGATCATCAGTCCATTCTCAGCGCGACATTGGGCGCACGCCAGGGGCCGATCACGGTCATGGCGGTGGCAAGTGCCGCTTGTTGATCTTTCGGGTCCAGGTCACCGAACTGATAGCGGCACAAGAGTTCGATCGCCGCGCGCAACCCGGCTGGCACACTGGCGGCCGTCGCGCCGTACCCGGCGACGTAGACGATCGTGACGTCGTCCACCAGCCCCCGCGTACTCGGGTAGCTTTCCCCGTCGGCCGGGCGGATCGAGCCATACCCGGCATAATCGCCCGATGGCGCCGTGACGGTGTACTTACTCGCCGCCCACGTCTGGGTGGCGTCGTCAGAGTCAATGTAGCTGATCGACGTGACCGACGACAGCGGCGGCCGCGGGAGGTAGATCGGCCCGCCGCGGCCGAACCCGTGCGAGAGCGTCAACGTCCAGGTCTGCTCGCAGCACGCGCGCCGGGCGATCGTTTCGGCCAGCATCCGCGCCGGTGGCAGAACGAACGCCTCGATCCGGTCGTCGTCGACCGTGTGATCGATTTGGAGGGCCGCTTTGACCTGAGCCAGGCTGAGTGGTTCTGTCGTCGGCGCGGTCGTCAGAGAGAGAGCCATAATTACCGCGGGGCGGCGCCCCGTTTCGCGGCCGCTTCCGGTTTACCCCGCACCGGCTCGGCGGCGCGCTTGTCGATCAACCGGGCCGCGGTCACCGCGTCAAACTCGCAGACGTCGCCCGGCGCGTAACTGTAACCGGGGCCAGCGATGGAACAGAGCATTCTGACTTTTGTTTGTTTCATAACTCAGAGCATACAGCGCGCCGCGGGATCACCGCGGCGCGCTGTCAGACGTGCTACGCTTGGATCAGATGGTAGACGGCGGTGGCAATCGTCAGCTTGCCATCTGTCCGCGCCGTGGCCGCGAACCCGATCTGGCCGTTGGCGCGGTAGAGTTCATCCAGACGCACCACCGACACACCGGCGCGATCTTGGATGTAGTAATACGAGAGATCCCCATAAATCAGGCTTTTGAGCCCCGTTGTCGCGGCTGGCATATCGCCAGATGCCTCGACGGGCGATCCGAGTAGCCGATCCGGTTCCCCTGCGGCCATGCCCGGTTGCCACAGATACTGGCTGTCTCCATCTTTTAATTTGCGGATCAGTTTGATCGTTGAGTCGTTCGCGACCCAGGTCGCCGTGCGGCGGTAGGGGCGCCCGAGGGCGTGATACAGATCGATGATTTCATCGGACGTGATCGCCGTGGCGCTTGCCGCGGTAACGCCTAGAGTTGAACCGACCACTACGCCCGTGGGTTTCGAACTGCCGTCCCCATTTATAAAGGCGGCTTCCTGCACCGCTCCGATCGATCGGATGTATTCCTGGGTGATGTATGCCTGCAGGTCGTACTGATTATCGGCCAGTAATTCCTCAGAGACTTTCATCAGGCGCCCGGCGCTGAAGGCGCCCCAGGTCACGTTTGAGAAGGTCTCATCCGATTCTGCAATTGCTCCAGCTTCGGCCCGCCAGGCGGCCGATCCGTGCGCGCTGACGGTCGGCAGATTCATCGTGCCGCTCGTCGTCGTAAAGATCGACGCCCGATTCCGCATGATGAACGCGTCCTCGAGTCCCTGCGTGAGTTGGTCCATCCACTGGTTGGGAACCAGGTAGCCACCGGCGCTATCGGTGCCTTCTGAGAGGGCGCGGGCGTCGTACGACTGGCCGCGCAAATAGGCGGCGTGGGCGTCGCGGTATTCGTCCGACGCTTTGCTATAGCGGGCCTGGGCGTCGGCCGGTGCGGCCGCTTGTGATTCGGGCGGCGCGACATCCAACGCGGCCCGGGCGCGCGCTTCTTCCGCCCGATCCACCTCGGTCTGGATCTCCGCGTCCCGCTGGGCCGCAAGATCCGATCGCTTGATCGTCGCGGTGAGCTGCTCGATCTCCGCGTCGCGCTTGTCGTAGGCGGTGGTTTCCTCACTGGTGAGCGGGCGCCCGTCCGCGTCGACGCGATCCAGCAGGTTCCTATTTTCTTCGATCAGTTTGCGCCGTTGTTCATGCTGTGGAGAGTTCATCATGAGCCCCAGATCCCGCGGTCTGGCGCTCGGCGGCGGGTGCGGCGCTCAACTGGTTAGCGTTCCGTTGTTTGTGGGCCTCGCGGGCCTCCCGTCCGATGAGGGTGGAATCGAGGCGACACCGACACCGGACCTCGATCCGGTGGCCGGGCCGTACAATCGCGCTCGGTGGCGCGGTGGCCTTCATCAATAATTTGCCGCACGTACAGCGGATCTCATGCACGGGCGATCAGCTCCTGTAGTCGTAGCCGCCGCCGCCGGACGTCGGCCGCGTAGGCAAACACCAGGCCAGCGCACCGATCGCGGCTCTGCACGGTCGTCTGTGGGTAGGCCGGAAACGTCACCGGCGACACATCCAGCACCGTCGCGCGTGTAATTGTGCGGCGCGGCAAGCCATCGGCGGCCGCTTCCCACTCGTCCGCGTCGACGATAAACCCGAAACTGGATCCGACCAGATCGCCCCGCTGGACCAGCGCGAGCGTATCGCGGCCGATCGTCGTGTCAGGCGGCGTGATTGTGTACCGCAGCCCGCGATCGTCAACGGCCAGGCGCAATGTCCCCGCACCCGTGCGGCCCAGTAGCAGATTGGGATCATGGTTTAACAGCGCGACGACGTCGCTGGCGTCGACGCCGTCGAACGCCCCCGGGGCGATTTGCTCCCGCCATGCATGGGCGTTGTGGCGCCCGCCGATCGTCGTTTCTTCATTGAAAACGGCGGCGTAGCCCTCGATCTCGGCCGGCGCGGTATCCGTCGCGGCGCGCGTGCTTACCGGGTGGACCAGATCGCGGCGCTCGTCGTTTATCATTAGTGCTCCGTCTTGATATCGCCCAGCATCAGACGCGCTTCGCGCTCAAGCTCGGCCCGATCCGCTGAAAGCTCCGCCAGATCCTGTTGTTCCATACCGGAATTCGTGATCATGTTCATCGGTGTCAGATATTCATCCGCGGTCGGGGCGTCGATCGGATTCAGATCCATCAACTGGCGACAATCGTTTTGAGATAGCCAGCCCCACTGGCGGCCGATCGCCAGCGCCTGCGCCCGGCTCGCCTGGTCGCCGCGTAACAGCCCATCAATCACGAAACGCGGCACGTGCAAGTTAGACAACGGCATCAGCGCGCGCTTCAGTGCCGCTTCCCATCGCCGGAACCACGGGAGCATGGAATACGTCAGGAATTCGATGGATTGTTGCTCTATGTTTGAGAACGTCGCGCGATCGAGATCCCCTAATAAATGCGGCGGCACACCGAACAGGCGCGCGATCTCCTGCACCGAGAACTTCCGTTGCTCGAGTAGCTGGCTATCCTGCGCGGATAAACTGGTCTGTTTGTAACTAAGCCCGTGCTCGAGTACCGCGATCCGGTGGCTATGAGTCAGGCCGCGGTGGGCGGCATCCCAACTCGACTTGAGGCGCCCTTGGGCTTCCTCCGTCAGCGCGATCGGCGATTCAATAATCCCGCCCGGCCGCGCGTCGTTCGCGAAGTAGCGGGATGCGTAGTCCTGCTGGGCGAGTGCCAGGCCGAGGGAATCCCGCGCCGCCGTCAGCACTGATCGGCCGATCAACCCGTCCGTCGAGAGCCCTTTAAGATGCAGGATCGGCGGCCGTACCGGATCGGCCAGCCACTGGACCTGGCCGCCGTCCGGCACCTGATAGCGATACACGATCCGCCGGGTACTGCGATCGCGCTCGACGGTCATGGCGGCCGGGGACAACGGCCACAACGCCCGCACCCGGCCGCGGTCGTCGCGCTGGATCTCACAGTACGCGTTCCCGGTCAGCAGAATATGTGTTTGGAGGGTTTCGCGGAACGTAAACGAGTCCATCTCGGGACACGGCCGCTCCGATAAAATCGGATATAACGCGTTATCGTAGTCGCGGCGCTTGCCGCCGTTCGGAAGGCGCCGATACACGACCAGCGGCACCTGGGCCAGCGTCTGACTGATCAGGCTCACGGCGCGGTAGACGGCGGAGACCTTCAGCGCCGAGTCCCGGGTGACTGGCACACCGGCGGCGCTTTGCGTCGTCCACGCTTCGCGTAACCACGGCTCGGGCGCCGCCAGGCCGGAACGCGTGCCAAACAGCCGCCGCAATCGATCAAACATCTACGCCGATCAGACCGCACTACGGCCCACCCTGGCTATCATTGGATCCGCCCGTGTGCCCCGTTATGCTGGATCGTGCCGTCGTGTGCGATCGACGGCAAGCGCGATCCGTTTGACGATCCGGATCTCCGCGCCGTACCGAATGACGCCCGGGACGCGTCCGGCTCGGATCCAGCGCCGGGCGGTGGCCGGGTGTACCTGTAGCAAGGCGGCAAACTGGCGCACCGTCAGCACGTCGGCCCGCCGTGCGGCGTCCAGTAGATCCTCTCGCGTACCCATCGTAATGATCTAGATCGTCAGGAGCCCGCGATCCTCATACACAACATCAGGCTCGGCGGTAAAACGGAGCCACGCCTGCAGCGCCATCAAGAGCGCAACGGCGCCGTCCATCTTTTCTCCGGGCGCGTTCTTGTCCGGCCGTAGATCGCCCCGCTGGCCTTGCCGAAAGATCAGGTTACCCGCGTGCCAGCTCAGGATCGGATCGTGGCCGTGGTGGATTTTCTCGGCGGTCACCATTTCGGAGAGCACCGTGCACGCTTCAGACAGGCGCCACCCCTGCGGCTGGTCCACCGTCCGGGTGTCCGCTAGCGCGCTTTCTACGTTCTGTGCGAGTTGCGCGGCAAACCGCGCGTCATACGCCAGCTCGACGGGCCGGTACTCCTGACAGATTCGCACCACATCATCCTGGATCGCTTGATACGCCACAATCTCACGGCCGATCGTGGTCAGGGACGCGCCCGCGCTGCGCCAGGCGGCATACGGCCGATCCGGGTACCGGTCGATCGCGCCTTGCGGTACCCAGAACCAGGCCCGGGTGGCGATCGCGCCGTCGTCCAAAATCCAGATCAGGATCAGCGCCGAGAAATCGTCACGGGCGCCCAGGTCCAGGCCCGCGAAACACGGCCGCCCCTCGAGCGATTCGGCCGCCACCGGCTGGCGCGGCGCCGCATCCCACGCGGTCATATCCAGGGCGCGATCCCGTTGAGACGTCCAGACGGAAAAATTCAGCCGCAGCACGGTGTTGAGACTGGCGGGCATCTCGCGCGCGGCGGCGACTTGATCCCGCAGATACCGCCGCGGCACGGCGCCCGCCACGTCGAGGTTGGGGTTCGCTTTAATCCAACACGCCTCATCCTCGATCGGGTCGTCCTCGGGATCAACCGCGCAGATAAAGGCGAACCAGGCATCATTGATCACGCCGCCGGTGAGTATCCGCTGGCTATATTCGTGGTGCCGGTAACAAATAGACTCACGGTTAAACCCGGCGTTGCTGATCTCGATCTGTAGCGGTTGGCGGCGGCCTTTCTGCCCGGCCTGCATTTTGAGCACCACTTGATCGTCGTAATGTTCTTGCACCTCGTCGAGAATGGCACAGTGCACCCGGCGGCCGTCCAACCCGCGATGTTCGCTCGAGATTGCCCGGAAGTAACTCGATCCCACGCTCAGGTTGTTGACGCGTTGATCCACGACGGCCGACAGTTCCTCGGATGCGTCTACCATGTTTTTTGCATCCAGCCAGACGATCCGCGCTTGTTCTTTCGTCGGCGCCGCCGCGTACACCTCCGCCTGCGGTTCGCCCTCCAGCAACATATACAACCCGATCCCGGCCGCGGTCGGTGATTTGCCGTTCCCTTTGGCCACCGTCGAATAGCAGACGCGGAACCGCCGGGCGCCGTCCGCGTCGAGCCACCCGAAGATCGATCCCAACAGGAACCGCTGCCACGGTTCCGGCACAAACGGCCGCCCGTCCGTCAATGTCAGAAACTGCTCAAAAAAGGCCAGGATGTGATCGGCCCGCTCCGGCGCCCACTGTAAACCGCGGCCAGGGCCATGCACCAGATCCGCACAATGTCGCCGACAGGCGAGCCATTGCAACTGGCCGGTGACGACCTCGCCGCGGATCACGCGGATCGCGTAGTCGGTCACCGGCCCCGCGTCCCGGCGGCGCGCTTGCTGCACCAGGCGCCCGAGCGCCGGGCGGCGTTTACTGGCTGCCATCCTGGGCCGGGGCGGTTCCTGGTACCTCGCCGCTGAAGACGTACACACAGGGCAACGTGGTCGCCAGGACCAGCGGCCGCCCGTCGGGGCCGGTCCAGTTCGCATGTGTCACGCCGTTGGCGATCCTGACTCTGAAATCCTCCGGCGTCGGCACCGGTGACGCGACCACGACGACGCCCGCCGGATCAAAACAGCGCAGCAATGGCGGATCGCTCTGTGCAGGCTGCGCGCCGATCGGGAGCCAGGCGGCGGCGATCCACAACGCCACCAGGCCGACGGTCACGGGTAAGGCTTCGTTCTGCATCCGATACCCCCTGCAATGGTAAAACGCGCTGACGCAGCCGGGCGATCGCCACGTCACAATAGGCGCGCTCGACCTCGATCCCGATCGCCGGGTGCCCGAGTTCCTTCGCGGCCAATAGGGTCGTCCCACTGCCCATAAACGGGTCAAGAATATGCTCACCGGCCCGCGCGGCCCGCAGAACCGACCATCGCATCCATTCCAACGGCTTCGGGCACGGATGATCGATCCCTTTTTCTGGCGCGCGCATTGAATACTGGAACGCCACCGGCCGACAGCCGCGCCCGTCCATCTGAAAGGGATCCCGGCCGTAAAATAACACCGGCGCAAAATTCTGAAAACCCCACCGCGTTCTATTCACCGTTTGCGGTTGATAAACCCCGCCGATCGCGGCTGGCGGCGGGTAGCTTGTCAACGCAGCCATCCCCGGCCATATCAATGCCCTACGATCGGCCGAGGTAATGTCTTGTATGACGGTTTTTAGTAGTTCTGAAATTATCTCTGGCGAATCCCAGGCGGCCTCGTTTACTCCAAACGGCGGATCCGTGATCGCAACATCCCAGGTTAGACGCGGCACGATATCCCTGGCGTCCCCGTGAAAAATGGTGATCCCATCCTCGTCGTAATACGGATCCATTATCCTGCCCGCTTCGCCACAAACTGCGCCAGCGCCGACGCGGGCTGATCCGGCGCGCTTGACACCCGCGCCCGGCTTGCGGGTGTCAGGCCGAGTTGCTGCGCCCACTGCCTCAGCTCTACCGAGGCTTTGACACTCGCGGCAAGGATCGGGTGAGCGCGGTGCCGGATATGCTCGACCCCGGCGCCATCCACGGATACATCCACCAGGATCGGCCGGTAGCCCGTGTCGGCTTTGACCTGTTCCGCGTCGACGAGATCCGCCCACGCGGCACAATAGCCGGTCACCGCGCAGAGATCCGCTTCGGACAACACGCGCTGACTCAGTAGCAGTTTGGTGATCCGGGTCCATTCTTTAGACGCGGCTGGCCTGGCGGCCACGATGCGCGGTTTCTTCGGCGCCGCCACCCGATACGCCGGTTCGGCGGCGTTCTGGCGATCTGGTCGAAACGTCCCGTCCCGGTCGTGTAGTGCTTTCGGTTTCTTTGGATACGGCATAGTGATCCTCCGGCGAAGTAATCGGGTGCTTTTACCCTATTATTGGGGCGACCCTAACCGTGCGATCTGCTATGCTCCGATCGGGCGCCGCCCCCCGCTTTTATTGCGGTTTCCGTCGATTTCCACCGACTCGCCCCTCCGAACCAGGGAACAACCTCATGCCGCCACGCGCGCGGCCATGCCCGACATCAAGATCCAGCGTGTGCGTACGCC
>Ga0310344_10000666_pt1 | contig 26693 bp, 23 predicted proteins | sample HC15DNA20200_MG_FD_203801 | JGI IMG/M metagenome (GOLD analysis project Ga0310344, IMG submission 203801) | Marine microbial communities from station ALOHA, North Pacific Subtropical Gyre - HC15-DNA-20-200_MG | ecosystem: Environmental > Aquatic > Marine > Oceanic | place: Pacific Ocean: North...
TTGGGAGGGATCTTTCTTCTAAGTATGGGACAATATCAGGCTTGTCCCATATATGGTTTCCAGAGGTGAATCCGTCTACGCCGGCTTTAAGGAGTTCGTTAGCTGTGTCTTTGGTGATACCGAAGCCACCTGCAGCATTTTCCCCGTTGGCCGTTACGTAGTCAATATTCAGATCATGTTTTAGAGACGGAAGCACGGCAGATACCGCTTTTCTGCCGTGCTTCCCTACTACGTCCCCTATCATGAGTAATCGAACCATTTCACCTCAATTAGCTTATCGTGCGTATTCAGTTGATCGGGTTTCTCTTATTACTGTGACTTTGATTTGCCCAGGGTATTGTAGGTCTTGTTCAATTTGCTTAACAATATCCTGTGCAAGTTTATTCGCTCTCACATCGTCAACGGTATTTGGCTGAACCATAATGCGAACTTCGCGGCCAGCTTGGATGGCAAAAACCTTTTCCACACCCTCGAAACTTTGGGCTACATTCTCGAGAGCCTCCAAGCGTTGTACGTACCGCTCCAGAGTATCTTTTCGGACTCCTGGGCGCGCTGCGCTCATTGCATCGGCCGTCGCTACCAGAAATGCCTCAATTGAACCCATTTCATCGTCGTGGTGCTCTTCCACTGCTCGTCTAACCGGGTCAGGGATGCCATACCTTCTGGCTACCTCTCCGCCGATTTCCGCATGTGGGCCTTCCACCTCATGTGTCAGGGCTTTTCCTATGTCGTGCAGAAGACCCCCAGCTTTGGCTATTTGAATATCTGCACCAATCTCTGCTGCGAGCATTCCGGACAACAGCGAGACTTCAACCGCATGTTGCAGTACATTTTCACCATAACTGTAACGGAGTTTCAGCCGACCTAGTAACTTGATGATTTCCGGGTTCAGCCCTTTCACTCCCGATTCCAAGATAGCGTCTTGTCCTGCCTGCCATAGGGTTTCTTCTAGTTCCTCTTTTGCCTTCTCTACGGTATCTTCGATTCTGGCAGGGTGAATTCTTCCATCCTTTACTAGTTTGGTCATCGCCAACCTAGCTATCTCTCGTCTAATCGGGTCGAAGCAAGAGATAGTGACTGCTTCAGGGGTGTCATCAATTATGAGATCGACTCCTGTTGCTGCCTCAAGGGCTCGTATGTTACGCCCTTCTCGTCCAATAAGGCGCCCTTTCATTTCATCATTGGGTAGTGGGACTACGGAAACACTTTGTTCGCTGACGACGTCTGCCGCCAATCTGTGCATGGCCAGAGTTATAATTCTGCGGGCTTTGTCATCCGCTTCGCCTTTGGCGACTACTTCCATATCGCGAAGCCTTCGGGCTATATCGTACTCCATGTCTACTTCCGCATCACGGAGGACCATAGCACGTGCGTCGGGCGCACTCAGGCCGGATATCTGTGCCAGCTTTTCTTGCTGTTCGTCTTTGAGGGCAGTGACTTGGGATTCTTCCTCTTCTATTTGAGTTTCTCTTAAAGCAACCCCACGTTCACGCTTTTCAAGGTTGGTTGCTCTGCCCTCCAGATTTTCTTCTCTATTCTGTAGTCGTCTTTCTTGGCGCATAAGCTGTTGCCTATGCTCTCGCAGTTCATTTTCCGATTGAGACTTGAGTTGATATGCCTCTTCTCTAGCCTCCGCAACCGTTTTAGTAGCGGAGTTTTCAGAATCCTTAATGATCTGATCTGCAGTTACTCTAGCTTTCGAATTTCCTTTTGTTGCCCAAAGTGTGTTTCCTAGGTATCCCACTATCCCCCCGAGCACAAGGCTCAGAATAGCCAAGGGGATCAGCGTTTCCATGTGAGTCTACCTTCCTTCCTAAGTAGTTCAATATTTTGTCGAAGCTATGATTTCCTTAAAGCATTGAGCTACGACATTAACAACATGATAGGGATTCTTAGTAGAAGGTGTCAAGAAAATAGGGGTGATTTATGTGTAAGCTGTCTAGATGATTTCAATCTGGTGCACTTAAATAAATTGAAATTGGTCTTTTATTAATTGACTGATGGGTGATAGAAATCTACTCCACGATAATTCTTTCTGGGGATGTGACAGGGAATATTGCGATCACCGTCCCCACGGAATCCGAGGTATTGATAAGGTAGTGTCTATCAGTCGGAGGTATCAGAACAGTATCTCCATCAGTGAGATCGCCTTTTTCATCGCCCAGTTCATATGAAAAAGACCCGTCGACAATGATTAGTACTTCTTCATGCGACGGGTGTACGTGCGCTGGTATTGCTGCATTAGGGGCAATCGTGATCAAGTTAATGGTCATAGAGTTTGATCCGAGTGACTCGTTAGCTAGTGGGTGGGAGTAAACCCCTGGGAATATTTCGGTTTTATTGATTTCGTCGTTTGGAATTATTGGCATGCTTACCTCCCTAGTATTGGGCTTTGGTTAGTTATGGCCTTGTGGCTTCGTGGCCACAAATATACTCGTAGTTCCGAATCCTACAGACGTGTGTTTCACCTGATGGAAGCCAGCGGCTTTGAGCATGGTAATTAGTTCTTCTGGAGTAAAGAAATTTTCTACAGATTGGGGAAGGTAGGTATATGCCTCTCTATCTCTAGCTAGTATAGCGCCGAGTAAGGGAACGATACGATGAAAATAAAAGCGAAAAGCTTTGGAAAACAGCTTGTTCCATCGGGTTGGTAGGAGGGGAGTTGCTTCCAGAATGGCAAAAGTACCCCTCGGCTTGAGGACTCGGTATGTTTCTTTGAAGAGGTCATCCACTGAAGCCACATTGCGTAAGCTGAATCCCGTTGTGACTCGAGTCAGGCAGGCATCGATGAACGGGAGAGAAAGGGCATCAGCAAGTTGTAAATCGATGTGGGTGCTCTTTCTTTGTAGAATGACTCTCTTGTGAGCGAGTTCGAGCATCGGAAGCGCAAAATCCAACGCCAGTACGTCGCTGACGTTTCCACACTTGCTGAGTTCTAGTGCTATGTCACCAGTGCCGGTGGCAATATCTAAGGCTATTCCTCTTTCCTGAGACAATCCTTTTACCACAGTTTGTTTTTTCCATCTATAGTGCATAAATCCGGTCATTACCGAATTTAACAAGTCGTATCGAGGCGCTATTCTGGAGAATAGCGAACGTACATATAGTGCTTTATCATCTCCGTGTATTTGCGACTTAATGTTGGCCTCCAGTGTTTTAGCTTGAGAAGGATAAATTCAGTATTGGATTTGTTAGTCTTCGATTATTGATAGAGTGTTCAAAAGAGCTGATCCTTATCCGATTTATCGTATTGCAGATGAGAAGGTAGGGAATCTGTGACACCTGACGCTACGAGTGCTCGTGAGACGACGAAGTCTGTCACATCATCTATGCTTTGAGGATGTAAATAGAAAGCTGGATCAGGAGTGACTATAGTGGTGCCAAGTTTAGCTAGTCGCAGCATGTTCTCCAAATGGATTGTAGAGAGAGGGCTTTCTCTTGGTACTATCACCAGTTTGCGTCCCTCTTTAATAGTTACATCGGCACATCGCTGAATGAGATTTTCGGATATACCGTGCGAGATTGATGCAACTGTATTCATACTGCACGGGATTATTAACATCCCTTGCGTAGGGAAGGAACCGCTTGCGATACGTGCGTTGATTTGGCCAATCCCGTAATGATTGAAATCAGGTGAGGCTTGCCAGCGTTCGAGCGCACTGCCAAATGACTCGTCCATTTCTTCTGCCCATACTAGCCTTCCTGCTGTTGAGCACACTAACTCTACCGGTACTTTGATATCAAGCAGTCGATCAACCGCCAATCGTGCTAGAGCGGAGCCGCTAGCTCCAGTGATTGCAACTATTAATGGCTTCATAGTGATTCCTTAAGACACTACTAGTGTCAGTATTGTGCCTAGAAGCATGGTCATGCTAACTAGGGCGTTAAGAGAGGAGAATACCTTCATGATATTCCCAAGATCTTTTGCAAGCAATTGGTGTTCCCATATTAGGATCAGTGTAGCAGTGATCCAGGCAACGTAATAAGGCCAAGCGAGACTCATCAGCATGCCTAGGACTAGTAATCCTACAGAAGTTAGGGTATGTAATACTCTGGACACCCATAGAGCGGTGGCTACTCCAAATCGCGCTGGTATAGCGTTGACCCGATTTGCCCTGTCAAAGTCGACGTCGTTGATGGTATTGAAAATGTCGAAGCCACTAGCGAATGCAGCTACGGATGCAGTTAATATAATCCCTTCTATTGGTAAATGTCCTGTGACTGCTATCCACGCTCCCGCAGGGGCGATGGATAAGGTACAGCCGAGGAAAAAGTGTGTCATCCATGAAATGCGTTTAACGTATGAATAGCCTACTATGGCGAAAATGGCGACTGGGCTGAGTACCAGTGCTGTAGTATTTAGCATTCCAGCTGATACGATAGTTGCAGTGATGCCTATTATGGCAAGTATAATCAGAGGTCGTTTGGTCAGTAGTCCTTGAGGGATGTGGCGTGATTGGGTTCTAGGGTTTTTTGCATCCATGTCTCGATCGATGACACGGTTTAGCGCCATTCCTGCATTACGTGCTCCGATCATGGCAATAGTGATCCAGAGGAATGTATCTAGGCCGGGGAATGATTGTTGAGCAAGAAGCATTCCTATATAAGCGAATGGCAACGCGAAAAGGCTTTGCTCCATTTTTACAGCTTCTAATATATACTTCGCTACTTGAATAGGTGAGGAACGGTTTGTTGAGATACTAGATGCCATAATCCTCCCATTTCTCAGTGACGAGCTTCTTTATCTCGTTTTCCATTTCTATTTCCGGTGGCCAGTCATTGCTGCGAGGTTCGCCGGGGATTTTGTGAGTAGCATCGATTCCTATTTTGGTTCCCACTCGGAACTCTCCAGCGGTAGCATAGTCGAGATCATCTACGGGTCCTTTAGTCATGAGAAGATCAGTTTCCGGGTTAATGTTAGCGGTTACTCTCCAAACCACCTCAGACGCGTTCTGGATGTCGACGAAGTCGTCGAGCACTATAATGGTCTTCGTGAGCATTAATAATCCTAACCCCCATATGGCATGCATAACCTTTTGTGCCTGTCCCGGGAATTCTTTACGTATAGACACGATCATCAAATTATGAAATATGCCTTCCCCTGGCATGTTTATATCGCGTATTTCTGGTAATAATAGTTGGATTAGTGGGAGGAATGTGCGCTCAGTAGCTTTGCCCATAAAATAATCTTCTTGTATTGGTTTCCCTACGACGACAGTGGGATAAACTGGTGATTTGCGGTGTGTGATGGTTGTGACGTGAAATACCGAATAGGGTTCCTTCAGGGAATAATAACCGGTATGGTCACCGAAGGGGCCCTCCTCCATGGTTTCTCCTGGTGTGACGTACCCTTCTAGAATGAATTCCGCATGGGCAGGCACTTCAATGTTCACAGTTTTTGCTTTCACTAGTTCGATAGGCTGAGATCGTATGAACCCAGCCATCATGAATTCATCCACACTTGGAGGTAATGGGGCACTGCCGGTCCAGATGGTGGCGGGATCTCCTCCTAGCGCGACGGCTACTTCAAGTTTAGGACTAGCTTGTTCTCTAGCTAGTCTTGCATGATGTGCCCCGACCTTATGAGTTTGCCAGTGCATGCCTGTAGTATTGCGATCAAATACTTGCATTCGATACGTACCGACGTTTCTAATGCCAGTTTCGGGGTCTTGGGTAATTACTAAGGGGAGAGTGATAAATCTTCCTGCATCGAGGGGCCAGCACTTGAGGATTGGCAAGTCGAAAAGATTAACATCCTCTCCATTTAACACTACTTCTTGGCAGGGAGCGCTACTCACAACTTTGGGTTTGTATGAAGCCAATTTAACGAGGTCACCTAAGGCTCGCATTTTTGCCAATATTGTTTCAGGGGGGCCTGACTGAGCCATTCCTATCAGTGATTGTATACGGTGACCTAATTCATCTAAATTTTCGGATCCTAGTGCCCAACCCATCCTCTTGAGGGTGCCATACATATTGATGAGAAGAGGGTATTGATACCCTTCGACATTTTCAAAAAGCAAAGCAGGTCCTTGGTTTGCAATAGTACGCGTGGTGATTTCGGTTATTTCAAGATCCCACGTAACGGGGGTTTTGATACGAACCAGCTCTCCCTTTTCTTCTAAAAAATCAATAAATTCATGTAGATCCTTGAAATTCACATTATCTCCTGCAGGCGGTTTTGAAAGTTGTATGACGGCCGCAATTGGATTTTCCTACTGCCATAGTCTATGAAGTGGCGTACTGAGAGTCAAATGTTAAGAAGGGGCTGGATCTTCCCCCAAACAATCTCCGCAATTTGATCAGGCTTTAGGTCCGCGTCTATGACGATCCAATCCTGTGGATTTTCTTGTGCCATAGCGAGATATCCATCGCGGATCTTGGTGTGAAAATCTAGAGCTTCTCTTTCGAATCTGTCCCGCGGATCTGGTCGGCGGCTAAGAGCTTTTTGCGGTGGTATGTCGAGAAGTACGATTACATCGGGGACTACCTGATGACTAGCTATCTCGTTAATCGTCTTTACTGTCTGAAGGGGAATCTCCCGTCCGTAACTTTGGTATGCCATGGTTGAGTAGATAAATCTATCCATTATCACATGGATCTCTTCGCGAAGTTGGGGAATAACGAGTTGTTCAATGAGTAAGGATCGAGCAGCGTTAAACAAATATAATTCGGACATAGGGGTTAGATCTTCTTGGTCAAGGATAATATTTCTTATAAGTTCTCCTGATGTGGTACCACCGGGTTCTCTGGTCGTTATAGCGCGCTGATTGACGCTTTCTAATTTGTCGCAGAGGATTTGGGTTTGTGTAGTCTTACCGCTACCCTCTACTCCTTCAAAGACGATTAAGAGTGCCATAAATGGATTGCTCCTCCATGTTCAGTTGAGTCTGTTTGCGTTCAAGTCGGCTTTATTCCGACGGCATATACTGGTACTGGGTTATTGCTGGTAAAGTGTGACTCGTCTTTTCGGGTCTCTGCCCCTACTTTTACTGTTCACATTACTCTCGCTGGCTAGCACGTGCTGCAATCTGCGGATGTATGCATTTTGTGGTTCTAGTTCCACTTCATATTCACCTTGGTGGACTCGGTCGACTCCACTTGCCGCGTCGGTTAGTGCGGTGTGAACTCCAGTTTCTCCAGATCTCGGTGAGGATAGATTTCTTATGAAGTGGTCTAGTTGGCCTTCAGTGTTTTTCCTCAACACATATATCGGAACTCCTTGATGTTGGGCATTTTGTAGCAGCGTAGATCTTTTCCTATACTGTGCCTTCGTTGTTAAAAGTACATCAGTTTGCTTTAAGTCATCAACGAGTTCAATGTTGGCTGGATTGCGGGCAAGAAATTCTCGTACTCGTGCGACGCCAACACCATATGGCAAAACACGGGTATTTGGGATGGAAGATCTCTGGTCTGTCGGGAATGAGGACCAGGGAGTTTGCTCTGCTTGGGACAACCCTCGGTCAGATTTGTCGTATTCGGGAGTGTCTAGTATGTCTGAGCTTTCCTTAGGCTCAGAGGTCTGCCCAGCAGCTTGTTCTGGCGAATATGTGTCTTGAAATCCTATTTGGCTGCGAGAAATGACTCCTGCCGAATCGATATGACGTATTTCGGGAGTAGGAGAAATTCCTCTTAATAGCCTGTCTATGGTACTAGCAACGTCTCGATGTATAGCCACCTGGTCTCGGGCCGCAAGTTCAATAAGGATTGGGAATGAAGGTGGCCCCTTTCTTTCCAGAACAGTTTTTTGACCACGCCTTCTGCGGGCTTCTTGATCTCCTAACGTGACTGTTTGGATTCCTCCAACGAGATCGGATAATGTGGGGTTCAACATGAGATTTTGTAGAGTGTTGCCATGGGCAGTGGCAATCAACTGGACGCCTCGCTCTGCAATTGTTCGTGCTGCTGCTGCCTCGAGTTCTGTGCCCATTTCGTCAATTAATATAACTTCAGGCATATGATTTTCCACTGCTTCAATCATGACCTGATGCTGCTGATTGGGTTTTGGTACTTGAAGTCGTCGGGCTTTCCCGATAGCTGGATGAGGAATATCTCCATCTCCTGCTATTTCGTTGGAAGTGTCAACTATTACAACTCGCCGGTTTGCTTCGCTGGCGAGTACTCTTGCCATTTCGCGAAGCATGGTAGTTTTACCGATCCCTGGTTTACCAATGAGCAATAAACTTCTCCCGGAATATATGAGATCTTCAATTATTCTTATTGTTCCCGTTACAGCTCGTCCGACTCGGCACGTCAGCCCAATAATCTTTCCACCTCGGTTTCGGATCGCTGATATCCGGTGAAGAGATTGTTCAATACCGGCACGATTGTCTTCTCCAAAATCACCGATTCGTTCTGTGATGTAATTGATATCCATTGAGGTTACATCGTTTTCACTCAGTTCAATCTCGAGGTCAGTGAAACGTGCCTGTGGTTTCCGTCCCAAATCAAGGATTACTTCTATCAGATCGTTGCTTAGATCGTAGGGATACAGTCCTTGTTGGATGGAGACTGGTAATATTGATAAGAAAGACCCAATGTCACCATCGAAATTTGGGGAGTGGAAAGAGGAGTTATCAGTGTAGGAGTCAAGCATTACTCTGGGATCTCCTTTAGATGTGATTTATTGGTTCACAAGCTGCTCAACATAGATGTCATATTTTATTTCATTCTTGTGCTACGCGGTGATTGGTTGCGGATTCTATGAAATATTGGTGAAACCTGTCGTCCCTTGTTAATTCAGGATGGAAAGCAGTAACCAGTACATTGTTTTGTCTTGCGGCCACTGGAGTGCCATCTTGTAGCCTTGCTAACACGGTCACGGTATCATCCATGTCAACTATGACTGGAGCTCGTATAAAGATAGCTTTGAAAGGAGGAGATCCAATTTCCGGAATCGTTAGCTCTTGTTCGAAGCTTTCCTTTTGCCTTCCAAATGCATTTCGATTTACAGTTATATCGATTAGGCCTAGGGGGCTTGGCTCGTGTTGAATCAATTTCTTTGCGAGTATGATCATACCCGCGCAAGTACCCCATACTGGGAGGCCTTCTTTGATTAGGGATGTTAATTCCGTGCCCAGAGTTTTTGTGTCTGAGGAGCTAGCACGTTTCTGGAGTAGATGGGCCATGGTGGTACTTTCGCCACCAGGAACGATCAGACCATCTAGATTTGCTAGGTCGTTAGGTTTTCTTACCTCTTGTGCTTGAACCGATAGGCGACTGAGCGTAGCGCTATGTTCTTGATAATCTCCTTGTAGTGCCAATACGCCGAATCGCTTCAATTTACTCAGAGTCCTCCGCAGCTATTGGATTGCATAACTTCTTGGGTTAACGATTGTTTTGTACCATACATTTACTGGTGCACTACCATCCTCGAACCGACAAAGCTTCTTGTGGATTCATATCCCGGACGGATAGTCCGGACATAGGATCTCCGATACCCTCAGAAACCTCGGCTATTATCTTTGGATCCTGATAATGCGTGGTAGCTTGTACAACAGCATTAGCCATTTTTTCGGGGTCTGATGATTTGAAAATGCCAGATCCAACAAATACCCCTTCAGCTCCTAGTTGCATCATGAGTGCAGCGTCTGCAGGAGTTGCTATACCTCCTGCCGCGAAATTGACTACAGGTAATTTGCCAGTTTCTTTAATTTGGATGACTAGCTCCAATGGAGCCCCAAGCTGCTTTGCCTCCGTCATTAGTTCATCCTGAGTTAATGTTGTTACCCGTTTAATGTCATTCATTAATGTCTTCATGTGCCGTACTGCCTCTACTACGTCTCCCGTGCCCGCTTCCCCTTTAGTGCGGATCATGGCTGCCCCTTCTCCGATTCTACGGAGCGCTTCCCCAAGATCTCTGCAGCCGCATACGAATGGAACCGAGTAATTATGCTTCCATATATGGTTGTTTTCGTCCGCTGGTGTGAGTACTTCAGATTCATCTATATAATCGACTCCGAGTGCTTGAAGGACCTGCGCTTCGACAAAGTGTCCTATTCTGGACTTTGCCATCACAGGGATGCTGACCGCTCCCATTATCTCTTTGATTTTTGTGGGATCAGCCATGCGGGCTACTCCCCCTGCAGCGCGTATATCAGCAGGAACACGCTCCAAAGCCATCACTGCGCAGGCGCCTGCTTTTTGGGCAATTTCTGCCTGATCTGCAGTGGCCACATCCATTATGACTCCCCCCTTGAGCATTTGGGCGAGCCCAGATTTGACTTGAAATGTTGCAGTCTCCATTGGTGTAGTCCTTCCCTGTGATTTCTAGCGATTTCTTTGGCGATAAGTTTATCTTTATGGGTGTGAGCTAATTATAGCGGGCATAAGAGTGGCTCGCAAGAAACTAGGCAGAGATATTAGTTATATACGCTTGTGTCCTATCTTTGTGGCAGCATTTTTGTATAATGGTTTCTCAGCTGGTGCTAGTTCTGTTCAGATTCTATAGTTATTTCTGACGTGACGCATGCGAGTGGGGGACTTCTAGCGAGTATGACCAAAAAAACTGGCGATATAAGGGACATATGGTCAAGGTTTACTACGGGAGTTGCAGTGATCACTACGCTCGAGGATCTTTCGAGTGACTTATGGACTGCTAGCGAGGTAACTGGCGAGAGTGATTTTCCAACTTCGGTCCATGGGATGACCGCAAATGCTCTATGTTCGGTTTCCATTGATCCTCCATTACTTTTGTTGTCCGTTGGGTTTGGGCGAAGGTCAAGGAATCTGATAGAGGTCAGGAATAGATTTGGCGTCAATTTTCTAAACACGGCACAATTAGATATTGCCGTTAACTTCTCCAGTAGCGATCCTGATCTCAATAGATCTGGGGCAGTTGATTATTGGTACACTGAACAGGGAACGCCTATGATTGCTAACAGTTTGGCTTATATAGACTGTAAAGTGGTTAATCATTTTGAAGTCGCCGATCATGTAATATTTATTGCAGAAGCTGAGCATTTTGAGTTAGGTGAAGGAGAGCCGCTCGTGTACTATGAACGAGGGTACACGAGCCTCAATAATAGTGATGATTAAATGTCTCGTCGACGTAAAACAAACTAGGAATGGACAAATAAATCAATGAGTACTAATCAAATTCGTCCCAAAGACATATTACTATCCGGCGATAAGATCTCCATTGAATGGCAGGACAACCATACTAGTGAATACAGTTCGCGTGATCTACGCTTGGGTTGCAGATGTGCCGCATGTATAGATGAGTGGACGCAACGACCAATCCTTGATCCGGTAACGGTTCCCGCTCAAGTAGAAATCCTCGATTATCTTCCTGTCGGAAATTACGCTTACCAGTTTTTGTTTAACGATGAGCATTACACGGGTATATATACGTTCGAGTTTTTGAGGTCTCTTTGTGGGTGTTCGTCCTGTCAGGGTGGGTAAAAAGGGAGCTTTGTATTTCTAGGACGGTGAGTCTGTTACGGCCTTAGTTTCCGGTGAGAGTTGCGTATTGATCGTTACTAATTGCTGTTCCATATGTTCTAACTGGACCCACAATTCTTCGACTTCTTGCTTAAGTTGGTTGTATTTCTCTCCATAACTCGAAATTTGGTCTGGGTCGCTCAGCTCGCCTGGATTTGACAGTAACGCGCCTAGTTCCCCAATTGCAGTTTCGTGGCTAGCTATTAGAGTTTCTAAATCAGCTATTTCTCTGGCAAGCTTGCGTGACTCTTTTTCAATGAGTTTGGATTGGTTTCGTTTATTTGGAGATATGGCTAGTTCTTGCCTTGATGGCTTTTTTGTCTGTGAGGGTTTCTTCACTGGTTTTTTGGTCTCATTTGGTTCGTCATGTTCCTGATGGGTTTTGTGGTATAGGTAAGAATTGTAGTCGCCATCAAAAAGGTAGGGAGTTCCACCGCTTATTTCTAGGATTTTGGTAGCGACTTCTTGGATTAAAGTTCGGTCATGAGTGATAAAACAGAGTGTGCCTTGGTAATCAACTAGTGCGTCCGTCAGTATCTCTCTAGAGGCTATGTCTAGGTGGTTAGTTGGTTCGTCCATAAACAACAGATTGCTAGGTTGGAGTAGCAATTTCGCTAGTGCTACTCGGGCTTTTTCTCCGCCAGAAAGGATATTGATCGATTTATACACGTCATCGTCACTGAACAAAAATCCACCTAGTAGAGACCGAATCTGTTGGTCTGATTCGTCATGCGCAATCTGATGGAGTTCTTGGGTAATGGTGTTTTCAGGGTTAAGTGTTTCAAGCAGGTGTTGTGCATAGTAAGAGGGTATGACGTTGTGCCCAATAGAGCGGGATCCGTGGTCAAAGTTAAGTGCGCCTGCCATGATTTTCAACAGAGTTGTTTTTCCGGCTCCGTTTGACCCGACTAGGGCGATTTTGTCCCCTCTTGTTAGTTCCAAGCTTATGCCATTGTATATGACGTTGGATCCATATGATTTCTTTATATCTTTGAGGGTCAGAACTGTGGCTCCACTGCGAGGTGGGTTCGGTAAATTATAGTGAATGCGTTTGGTTGCCCGAGGAGCGACCGAAACTTGCATCTTTTCTATTCGTTTGAGTCTGCTTTGAACTTGACTGGCCTTTCTTGCTTTGGAGCGGAATCTATCTACGAATTTCATCTGGCGTTGAATTTCCCGTTCTGTTCGGGCAGCGGTGGCTTCTTGAACTTTATCAGTCTGTTCTCGAACAGCTAAGAAATGGTCATAATTGCCTCTAACCATTGTGGTGCGATGCGGTTCTATAGCCATGACATGAGTTGCCAAATTGTTGAGGAATGTACGGTCATGAGAGGTCAAGACTACTGCACCTTTGAATGCTAATAGGTATTTTTCAAACCAAATAGTGGCATCTATGTCTAAGTGGTTAGTTGGTTCATCCAGTAGGAGAACATCAGGATCCTTTAATAGCAATTTTGAAAGTGCGGCCCTCATAATCCATCCGCCGCTGAATTCCCCCAGAGGTCGATGGAAGTCAGATTGTTTGAATCCTAATCCTGATAGAATTGATTTTGCTTCGTGATCCATGTGTTGAGGCATGGAGTCCAATTCTTGGGTGAGGCGTCCAAGTTTTTCCAGAAGAACTTGTTGTTTAGTGTTGTTTTTTTCGGAGGCAAGCTGTGTGTGTAGTGATTCTATTTGGGATGCAAGAGTCAGGAAATTAGGTGATGCATCTAACGCTTCTTGCAGCACAGTTCTCTCGGAACTGGGTGCTGTCTCTTGATTGAGGTATCCCACAGTTAAATTCTTACCTGAAATTACTGAGCCTTCGTTTGGATTGGACTCGCCCGCGAGAATGTCTAGGAGGCTGGTTTTGCCTGATCCATTGTCACCGACTAATGCCACGCGGTCTCCAGCTACGACGTTAAGGTTTAGGTCGCTGAATAGTGTTCTATCTCCGAAGGCTTTAGTTATATTTGAGAGATTTATCATGGTTCAATAACTCTAACAGATTGATGTTTTTTTGGTTATAGGGATTGGCATAGCATAGCTACAGCTAACGGACCGATAGGCTGAAACTCGAATTTTGAATGATTACTACTATTCTAGTACGAGAATTTCAACAAGGTTATCTTTGTTGGTTGATATAATGAGACAACTGATGATTTGGGAGATGGATTATGGCTGTGGATCAGATTATCGTTCGTGGTGCGCGCGAGCACAACTTGAAAAGCGTAGACGTAGATATACCCAGAGACAAACTCGTGGTAATTACTGGTGTATCTGGATCGGGCAAGAGTTCACTTGCATTCGATACTGTATATGCAGAAGGGCAACGCCGCTATGTTGAATCTTTATCTGCCTATGCCCGTCAATTTTTGGGTCGTTTGGACAAACCTGATGTTGATTATATTGAGGGCTTGTCTCCTTCCATTTCCATTGATCAGCGAGGAGTTTCTAGGAACCCAAGATCGACCGTTGGCACGGTTACGGAGATATATGATTATTTGAGGTTGTTGTTTGCTAGGGTTGGGCATCCCTACTGTCCCAAATGTTTGACGGAAGTTTCAGGGCAGTCTGTTCAGCAAATGGTTGACACTATAATGGGATTTTCTGAAGGCTTCAGGTTCATGTTGCTTGCACCTCTTGTAGTTAGGAAAAAAGGGGAGCACAGAGACATTTTGCAGAATATGAGAGAGGCAGGATTCGTTCGAGTTCGGATTAATGGAGATATTCTAGAACTTTCAGAGGATATTTCTTTGGAACGCCAAAAATGGCACACTATTCACGTGGTGGTTGATCGCCTTGTTGCTTCTGGAAATATAGATCGTGTGCGTTTAACAGACTCAGTGGAAACGGCATTAAGGATAGGCGCGGGGATTCTAACCGTCGCATCCCCTGACAAAGAGGATTTTTTGTTTTCTGAGTCTTTATCCTGTGTGACGTGTGGGTATAGCATTCCAGAGATTGAACCCAGGACGTTTAGTTTTAATAGCCCACATGGAGCATGTGACGATTGTTCTGGGTTGGGGTTTCGACTCCAAGTAGATCCCGCACTTGTGATTGGGGATGAGAGGAAATCTATCCGAGGCGGTGCGATTACTCCTTGGAATAGATCCGGTAGATATGCTGGGTGGCACTTTAGTATCTTGGAAAGTATAGGTGAGGTCTATGGCTTTGATCTTGATACACCTTTCGATCAACTGTCCAAGGACGTAACAGATCTTGTTTTGTATGGCAATCGATCGAAAAAGGTTGTGGTGAAACATAGAACGCGTAGGGGGAGGGTTGTAACTTGGAAAACAGCATTTGAAGGAGTAATAGAGAACCTTCAAAGGCGATACATTGGTACAAAGTCTGACTACGTTCGTCGGGAGATCGAACAATATATGGCTCGTGTTACTTGTGCTGGCTGCGATGGTAATCGTTTGAAACCGGGATCGTTGGCTGTTCTAATTTCTGGACGTAGCGTTATTGAAGTTACACGATTGCCAATAGTGGAAAGTTTGGCTTGGGTTCGGATGCTTGGAGACCAGGGACAGGTCATGAATGAGCATGAATCTCAAGTATTGTCCCATAGAGAAGCGGCGATAGCCGACCAAATACTTAAAGAGATCGAAGGGCGACTGCAGTTTCTTGTGGATATAGGACTCGGGTATCTAAGTATGGAACGACAGGCGTCTACATTGAGCGGAGGAGAAGCGCAGAGGATACGACTAGCGACTCAGATTGGATCTGGTTTAGTTGGAGTATTGTATGTCTGTGATGAACCGACTGTTGGATTGCATCCTGCCGACGATACAAGGCTTATCAGTACGTTGGAGAAATTACGTGATTTAGGAAACACTGTTCTTGTCGTTGAGCATGATGAAGCAATGATGCGGGCTGCAGATTGGATTATCGATTTAGGTCCTGCTGCTGGTAGTCAGGGAGGTGAAGTAGTTGCAGTCGGTGAATTTAGTCGTATAGCTTCTGCAGAAGCATCCCTTACTGGGGCTTATCTTAGTGGGCGCAAGAGTATTCCTATTCCTACGGTACGAAGGGAGGGTATTGGGAAGAATATTGTAATTTCGGGAGCTCGAGAAAATAACCTCAAAAACATCACCGTGCGTTTCCCGCTGGGCGTGATGAATTGCGTTACTGGAGTTTCTGGCTCCGGCAAAAGTACGCTGGTGAATGAAATTGTCTACAAAGGATTGATGCAAAAAATTTATCGTTCTAAGGAGCGTCCGGGGAGTTTCGATTCTATCGACGGGGTGGAGTATATAGATAAGGTTGTTAATATAGATCAGTCGCCTATTGGACGCACTCCGCGAAGCAATGCAGCTACCTATACCGGAGCCTTTACTCCTATCCGTGAGCTTTTTAGCGCTGTTCCAGAGGCAAGGGCTAGGGGGTACAAGCCAGGACGTTTCTCTTTTAACGTAAAAGGGGGCAGGTGTGAAGCTTGTGGTGGGGAGGGATTTAATCAGATAGAAATGCAGTTTCTTCCTACGGTTACGGTTGTTTGTGAAATATGTAACGGAAGAAGGTACAATCGGGAAGCCCTCGAAATACAATTCAAAGAGAAAACAATAGCTGATGTATTGGCGATGACTGTTTCGGACGCGTTGGAATTTTTTTGGAATTTCCAACCTATACGTACTCGATTGCAAACTCTGAAGGATGTTGGACTTGGGTATATGCGTCTTGGCCAACCAGCAACCACTCTTAGTGGCGGAGAAGCTCAAAGAATCAAGTTGGCCACAGAACTTTCTCGTAAGGCGACTGGGAAGACTTTGTATATATTGGATGAGCCTACTACGGGGCTTTCCTTCGATGATTGCGCTCGATTGTTGCAAGTATTGCATCGCCTAGTTGATGCTGGTAACACTGTTATTCTGATTGAGCATAATCTCGATATGATTAAGAACGCAGACTGGATAGTTGATTTGGGGCCTGGTCCAGGTATGGACGGTGGGGAATTAGTAGCGGAAGGTTCGATACAGGCTATCCAATCCGCATTGGGATCGGCTACTGGCCAATATTTGTAGAAATTTCTAGTGTCATGATTTTCTTGGGACTCTCAAAGTCTAGGATTGTTGGCTAGAGGCACTCCTGTTATCATCTCATCAGAATGCAGCGAGATTGACGAATCATAGGGAGACATTAGGCGATCGTCTTTCGGATGGAGCAAGATATATGGCAACCGATTATTTGCTAGTTCATGGTCCTGGTTATGGGAATTGGATTTGGGATGAACTTCGAGTTGCACTTAACAAGGCAAGAACAGGATATAGAGTTGTGCACGGAAGTCATAATCGTTCGTTTGAAGCGGTTGGTAAGGTGGTAGCAGAAGACCTTCCGGGACACGGAGCATATCAAGGTTCCGATAGACGGAATATCACCACAGAGCATTATATTGATTACTTGTCTAATATCGCAGATAGTATGGGGCTAGAAAATGTAGTTTTAGTAGCGCATGGAGGTTCAGGTGCTCTGTTACCAAGGGTTGCTGAGAGGATAAAATCGGTAAAGCATATGGTGTTTCTTGGGGCAGCTATACCTAGCGTTCCGTTTGATATTAGTAGCCCTCTTGGAAAAGCGGTGCGCGATTTGGTTCAGATGGACAGCATACCTGGCATGCGTGCTACCACAATTGGATCCTACTCTCTGATGTGGCAAGGCTTATTCTTGCTTCGGGCAATGTTGAAGTTTGAGGATCACAAGGAGGTAGGGAAACTGCATAAAGCTCTTGCGTTGCCATTGTTGTGTAATGGGGTATCACATGGTGTCGCGGGCTCAATGATCGGCAAGACAGTTGCCTCGCCATTTGGCCCGTGGGTTTCTTCTGTCGAGTCCCTCCCCTCTGAAGTTCCGGCCTCTGCGGTATCATTTAAGCAAGATCGAATGTTGCCGATTAAGAAGCAAAGGAAAAAGTCAAAAGCCTACGGGATCTCATCAGTGCTTGAACTTGAAGGAGGGCACCTATCTGGCATTACGAGAAACTCAGAGCGAATTGCTGAATACCTGCTTGCAATCTGAGGGAATTAAAATGTTTGAATTTGCGTATACAGGAAATCCTCCATTTTCACCATACAACTGTTGACGCAATTCTATAGATCTATCAACTTAAACAAGTGCCTATATGCCTGCACATCGTCGACTTATAGCGAGTATTATCGAGAGGGAACAATGTCTGAAACTACAGTAATTGCTGTAACACGGCAGAATCTTCAGCCAGTATGCATAACCGAATTAAATCGTTATGGCATATCAGTGTTGATCTGCGAGGAAATAGCACTTTTGCCTTCTATGGTTGAAGGTCTTGTAGATATGGTTATAGTAGATCACGAAGCTGCTTCAGATGATGATATCGGTATAATCACTAGCGCGTGCTCGGAGCGTATGATACCAGTGATAGACCTTGTTTCTTTGCCAGGTCTCGAGTTCTATTCTTCTACGCCCGTAAGTTCCGATTTTCTAGTGGTACCTGCTACATCTCTAGAATTATTGACTCGTATTAATAGGCTCCTTAATGCAAGTCGGAATGATGACCAGCGAAGAATCTTACGCATAGGTAAGTTGACGGTTGATTTTGAGAGATATGAAGTGTCTGTAAAAGGTGAACCTTCTCTTCTTACGTACAAGGAATATCAGTTATTGGTTGTCTTGGCATCTAACCCAGGTATAGTGTTCAGTCGTGAAAATTTACTCACCCGAGTATGGGGATATGATTACTTTGGGGGCACCCGTACAGTAGATGTTCATGTCAGACGGCTCAGGAGTAAGCTTGGCGAGGAAGTTCAGAGCTACATTGAAACGGTGTGGAACGTGGGGTATCGCTTTAGGGATCATATTGGCACCTGAGGTGAGTGCTCATGGGGATATTGCGACTTTCAGCCTCAAATTTTCACGAAATGGTACCTATCCGTCATTGATCGTTAACTAGTATCCGATTTTTGGCTTTTGTCTTCCAAACGTGATCATCTTGTAGTATCCTGCTGTCTACCATCTTCAAACGATTAACGAAGTTTTGGGTTTGACGGCGAATCGGTGGGGATGGCTATTTTTCAAGCTGCATTAGCAGAAAAGGAGTAAGGAAATGCCAGATTTGATTTACGAAAAATTCCCGGATAAGCACTATGCTGTGTTTACTATGAATAGACCAGAGAGGTTGAACGCACTTGGAGGCGCCATGCAGGCGGAATTACAAGACGCTTTGCATGATTTCTCTCAGGATGTAGGGATGACCGCTGGGATTGTTACTGGTAACGGCAGAGCATTTTGTGCAGGAGCCGACCTTAAAGAGATGACCGAGAGAAACGCTGCAGCGGCTGAAATCAAGGCTAAGTTAGAAAGTGGCGAAATTACTCAGGAAGAGGCAGCTGCTCAAACTGCACGTAACAATAGAGGACAAGGTGGCATGAGTCTCTCAAGTTGCCCGAAGCCTATCATTGCAGCTGTCAATGGACTGGCAGTTGGCGGTGGTTGCGAGCGATCTATGGATTGTGATATTCGTATCGCTTCGAAGGATGCGTATTTTGGATTGTTTGAAGTGCAACGCGGAATTTTAGCTGGTTACGCAATTCATCACGGGGCACACGTTATGCCAATTGGTGAATTAAATTATTTGCTTTTCACAGCAGATAGGATGAGCGCTCAGGATGCGCATCGTATTGGATTCGTTCATGACGTCGTAGAACCTGATCAGCTAATGCCTCGAGCAGTCGAGATAGCTGAAATGATTGGTAAACAAGCTCCTCTAGCTGTGCAAGGCAGTAAAGCAATGGCACAATTCTGGAGGCAGTACGCTATTGGAACCTCTTTGCAAATGGGTGAATATGTAAATAAGGTCGTGCTAGGGTCCGATGATGCAAAGGAAGGCCCTAGGGCTTTTGCTGAGAAGAGAGCTCCGAATTGGCAGGGGAAATAAGCAAAGCATATTAGAGCTTTGAAACAGTGATATGACGGGACGTGGCTGCGATAAAATTATGAAGTTAGCAGTCACGTCCCGTCATATATGTTTGTCAAATTTATGTTACTAACTAGAAAGCCATAGGATATCCCCATGAAGATCCGGCGGATGACTCTTGTTCGCGAAGATTTGATATTCTTCTCTAGAGGTTTTGAGATCTGTATCAGCGCCATGCCCTGGATACACGTGAATATCATTTGATAGAGGGAATATCTTTTCTTCTAAAGATTGGATGATAGTTGCCAAGTTCTCCGGACTTGTACTATGTCCAGGACCTCCAGGGAAAAGCGTGTCTCCAGTAAAGAGATGGTTGTTTACTATGTATGAAGTGGAGCCCGGCGTGTGACCGGGGGTATAGATGCTATGGATTTCCAATTGTCCAATTCTTAGTGACTCACCCCCATCTGTTTCGAGTTCTGCAGAAGGTAAAACTGCCTTGCTATCTGCCCGGTGTATCCAGACGGGTGCTTGGGTGAATAACCGTAACTCTTCTAATCCAGCTATATGATCCATATGGTTGTGCGTTATTAGGATGGCTATCACCTGAGTATCACCTATTTGGCTAATTATATTTTCAGGTTCTTCAGGTGCATCAATTATGACACCTTCGTTTGTATTCGTGTTTTTCACGAGGTAAGCGTTGTTGTCAAACCGTCCGCATTTGATTTTATCTATCTGAAGATCCTGCTCGTATAGTTGATTCATATGTATCATCCTTAGGATAGATTTATAACACAATGCTATCAAAGTTCTCGTATATGAGCTATATAATTGGGTATATGTATCTTTTTACCGTAATCTGGGCATCTTAAATCTCCGTTGACATTGTTTGATGAGCTACCTATAATCCACTCTGCAGGAGAGTTATGCCTAAACGTACTTATCAACCAAAAGTTCGCAAACGCCTAAGAAGCCATGGGTTCCGGGAACGTATGTCTACTTCGGATGGACGAGCAGTCCTACGACGTAGAAGATTCAAGGGGCGAGCTTCCTTAACGGTGAGTAGATCGTAAGTGTATCAATCAGCTTGTTGGTGGGAATGGTTGAATGCAACGCGATCGACGGATAAGAAAAAGTCAGGATTTCTTCAGAGTATCGACTGATGGTCGATCATGGGCTGATCATAGGTTGGTTCTTAGGGCAGCCCCCAATGAATCGAGCACTACTCGTTACGGATTTGTTGTCAGGAAGAGTATCGGTTCCGCGGTGGCCAGAAATCGTCTGAAGCGACGTCTTAGGGCTATAGCAAGAGATGTACCAGAACCCAGTGGGGCATGGGATATCGTCTTGATCGTGCGTAACGGAGCTCGTGGTTCCACTTCTGCTGAACTCTCTCGCTCACTAAAGTCGTTGTTGTCCAGAGCTCGGATAGTATAAATTTAGTTTGCATAATGGGGCGTTTGCCTGATGGTTGTGACCACAGCGCTTTTACAAAGTATAAAGTTCTATCAAAGGGCAATCTCAGGATACTTACCTAGCTCCTGCAGGTACGAGCCCACTTGCTCACAGTATGCCATTGAATCAATAGAAAGGCATGGAGCATTGAGAGGTGGAGGGTACACAATCAAACGACTTGCTCGATGTAATCCTTTTGGCGCATCAGGATATGATCCTGTGCCCGGAATAGACAGTAGTAGGGAATCCTAGAAATAGATTTTATTCCGTCTTGATCGGAGTTAGCTGACAACTGCGAAAAGACGCTTGATATAGGTGTATACATTGCCTTTTAGATACTCGGCATCATGGCTTAGAAAGCACATTGGGTTCGCTGTTATGTTGCCGGCAGCTTTATTAACTATGGGATGTGGCTCACAGTTTGGTGCCTCTGGAGACTGGGGTGGTGTTGTAGTACATGATAACTCCCTCTATGCAACAACTCAGCAAAATGGCTTGATTGAACTTGATGTAGATACAGGGATTTATCAACGATCTTTCAATGGGGCAGATTCTGATGAAGGACTAGGTGCCATCTATAGTGTGCCAGTTATTGGGGATAATTTGCTATTTCTTGCGACCTACGACGGGAAAATTCATGCACTCGACTTGAGGTCTCCAGATTTTGGAGGTGCCTTGGGCAGGTGGTCTGTGGACACTGCGTTATTGTCTGACTCTTCATCGCGTATCGTAGGAGGCTTGGCATATGATGAAGGTAGGCTGATTTTCGGATCAACTGATGGTTATGTATATGCACTTGACGGCGAAACGGGTACCGTAATTTGGAAATATCGTACGGACGGCATGATATGGGGAACGCCTACGATCTCCGATGGTGTTTGCTATGTCGGTTCCATGGATCACAATTTGTATGCACTTGATATTGACACTGGGGCAGCAGAATGGCGGTATGAATCCGAAGGTGCCATTGTTATGGCTCCGGTGATAGTGGATGACCGAGTACTATTTGGAGGGTTAGATCAGCAGTTTCACTCACTTGATAAATCAGATGGATCCCTCAACTGGACTTTTTCTGGTGGTGAGAATTGGTTTTGGGCGGCACCTCGGGTGGCAGGTGCTGTAATTTACGTTGCGAATGTAGACGGATTGGTATTTGCGCTTAATTTGAAAGATGGAACTCAACGATGGACGTTTGATGTGGAATCTCCTATTGTGATTCCTCCAATTCTCACGGATGGTGCAGTGATTGTAGGTTCTGATTCTGGGAAAGTGTGGTTCTTAGATAGAAACAGTGGAGGAAAAACCTTTGAACCAGGTTATGCTCCAATGGGAGATAAGGTTAGATCTACCATGGCAGTTGCTCACGGAATAGTTTTCGGTGCGACTGTTGATAACCAAGTTTGGGCAATTGATCCAGACCGTGGACAAAGACGATGGACTTATGATGTTGTTGATGATTAAGCGCTAAGAAATATTCTATGGAGATTTAGCTAAGTGGAATATCTGTCACTGCTTTGGAATGAGGCTATCATACGACCAATGATTAACTCGTTGGTTTTCTTATACATAATATTGTTTAAAAATTTTGGGCTGAGCATAATCGTTTTTACGATTATAGTTAACTTGGTTACCCTTCCACTCACGCTTAGGCAGATTCGTCAAACTCGCGCCATGTCTGCACAGCAGCCCCGTATTCTTGAGTTAAGAGAGAAATATGGGAATGATCGCCAGAAAATGTCTCAAGAAACGATGAGGATATACCGTGAAAACGGGATTAATCCTCTCGGTTGTTTGGGCCCAATGGTTATACAAATGCCGATATTACTTGGGCTATATTGGGCTATTATTCGTACCTTGCCTGCAGCTCCAGAGCGTTTAGTTGAATTGTCTGGTCTGCTTTATTCATCTCCAGAGTTAAGCAAAGCTCTTCCACTGAACAGCATGTTCCTAGGTTTGGATTTGGCAAAAATGGCCTCCGATCTTGGCATAGGGGGATTTGTAATTGCTGCTGTAGTGGGAGCTTCTATGTGGCTGTCCATGAAGATATCAACTCCGCCACCCTCCGGGGATAGCGCGCAGCAGCAGACTCAGAAAATGATGCAGTATATGTTCCCGGTGATGATTGGCGTCCTCAGTTTGAATTTTCCTTTGGGATTGTCGATGTACTGGGTTGCGTCAAGTGCTATTCGCGGGTGTATCACAGCACTTACTTCGGGCAGAATGAATATTGGTTCCCTATTTAACAAAAATGGCACCGACTTGAGTGTGAGTAGCACGAGCGTCGATGAAAGGAAAGACGATGGATCAGATAGAATCAGTCGAAGGAACCGCCAAGACCGTGGAAGAGGCAATAGAAATAGGTCTGCGTCAGCTCGGGGTAGACAGAGATCAGGCCGAAATCGAAATCGTCAGCAGAGGTAAGGCAGGTATTCTGGGGTTTGGTTCCGAACCGGCTCGGGTTAGGGTTTCATTGCTTAAAGATATTCCCGAGGGTGCAATCGTGGCTAAGAGCATTGTAGATGAGTTATTGCGTTATTTGGATGTGGATCTGGTAGCTTATTCGAAAAATGTTTCCGATGAAGAAGAATTGCCAACAATTGAGATTCATGGGGACGACTCGGGTTTGTTGATTGGTCGCAAAGGAGAAACTCTCGGGGCCTTTCAGTTTATGGTGAATTATATCGTTCGGGGGAAAACCGGTGAGAGATCGCGTGTCAATATTGATGTCGAGGGATACCGGCAGCGCAGGAAGGAAGTACTTGAGGCTCAAGCTAGGAGCGTTGCAACTCGAGTCAGTTCCAGTGGACACTCCTTTACTTTGGATCCGATGTCTCCTTCGGAGCGTAGGATAATTCACATGGTGCTTTCGGCTCGCTCTGATGTCATTACGGAGAGCAGTGGAGAAGAGGGCGCAAGAAGAATTACCGTTCTTCCCAAGAGATGATACGTGTTGATAGATTACAGGTGTAATGGAAAGCGATGCATTTATGGTATGCTCTCAGTGTAGTGGTGAGACCGATCAAGGAGCTTACTGCCCGCATTGTGGGAGTCAACTGACTGATAACGAAGCGGTTTCATGGATTAATGTAGCCCCCCCTTTAATCATGGTGATTGGCTCGATTATGTCCGTGTTATGGGTGGATGTGGGGTTCCCCGTAGTAGTCGGTGACTTGACATATCCGTTGGTATTTTCATGTGTTTTGCTAGTGATTGGGGCAATTTCCTCGTTTAGAAAGACTGGCAATGTTTTTTTGTTATCTTGGGGTGCGTTGATTCTGGCCAGCATTTATCAACTTATTGCCAAGATTTTTGCTTCGACAGATGACTCAGGGATGACGTCTGATGTTGTGAATTTTGCTGCATTTGCCGGTTTTTTCGTTGCGATGGTGGTTGCAGTGGGAATAGGTCGCATTGATGCAAGGAGGTCAGCCCTATTTGTTGGTTTGTATTTCGCATGGGCCGTAACTGGACCAAGCATTTCTGCTGCTAGTGCAGCCGTCACTGTAACGATTAGTGCTATTGCGGTGGGGGAGTCGATAACATTGGCATGGGCAATTCACGCCTATGGTAAGCGCAACTTGGATCAAGCGCTTATTGCGGTCATCGGGTTACTTGCTATTCATCATTTATTGGTTGGATGGCATTCCCCTGTTGCAATTGAAGGAGAATTCACCTGGGCCCAACATTTCATCGATTCACTTGTGCAGGGACCGGTCTTTGTGATATTCGTCAATGCGATTTTAATCGTATTCATCATGCTTCTTAGAAAGCTTACTCGAACTTCTTGAAAAAGCATTGATGTTTCAGGTCAGTAAATATGCAGAGACATAGCTAATAAACGCTTAGTGTAAGAGGGATGTACTATACTATGCACCATGATCTGTATAGAAATTAGTAACCACAGTGGGATGTGAAACTATGAGCAGTTTTGATAGCTATGAAGAATTTGACATGTTTTCCCAGAAACTGGCTAAAGAGGCAGGGAAACTTCTTCTGCAACAATTTTTGAAACCTCAGGATGTGCGGTATAAGAGCGGTGATCGCCGTAACCCAGTAACTGAGGCAGATACCCTAAGTGAATCCTACTTGGTTGAATCGATTAAATCAAAATATCCTGATCATTCAATTTTAGGAGAAGAAGGGGTAGCTGGGAATTTAACCGAATCTGAATACCTTTGGGTCCTTGATCCGTTAGATGGCACTACCAATTTTCTTAATGGAATACCTATCTTCGCAGTGTCAATAGCGCTACTGCATGAAGGCATTCCGGTTGCTGCTGCTATTTTTATGCCTGATCCTAATCAACAAGAAGGAACAATTTATCATGCTCATGCTGGAGGAGGTGCTTATCAAGATGGAAGAAGGATTCATATTGAAAGCAACCCTGTACCAGGATCAGGGTACGTTGCATTTCTACCTAGTCGGTATTCTAGATTCTTGTACTTTAAGGGATCAATGTCTGCAAATCATGGGGAGGTTCGTGGATTAGGCAGTATAGCATGTGAAATTGCATTAGTATCAAAAGGCACGGCTCAGTACGGGGTTTTTACAGGGCCACGTCTTTGGGATGTAGCTGCGGGTGTTTTGCTTGTCATTGAAGCTGGTGGAATGATTCTTATCGGCGATAGGTTAAAGAATTGGCAACCATTTACCAAATTTCCTTATCCGGTGTTAGGGAATGATGGGAAAGGTACGGAAGTCACAGAATGGGTTCGCCCCACCTTAGCAGGCAATGCCGCTGTTGTGTCCCATGTTGCAATGCTGCTTAGGCAGAGAAGCAGGAAATGGGCTCGTATACGAAGATGGATTGGACGACTAGGTAAACGGCCAAGTTGAGATAGTGATTTGAGAATGAATAAGGGGAATTAGGTGGACTATGTTCGACTATAATGTTATGAGAAATGGATTATCGGTAATCACGAGTTCTATGCCTCATACTCGCTCTGTTACTATATGCGCTTTTATTAAAACTGGTTCTAGATATGAGACCCCCAGTAGTTCTGGAATATCACATCTCTTGGAGCATATGGTTTTCAAGGGTACGAAAAATTTTCCTAACCCACGAATGATCAGTGAAGGTATCGAAAAGGTAGGGGGATCGATGAATGCGAGCACTGATCGCGAACTTACAATCTATTGGTGCAAAGTTCCCTCGGACTATTTATCTGCAGCACTGGCTATTATCAGGGATATGCTCGTAGAGCCTTTGTTGCTTGCGGATGATTTAGATAAGGAAAAATCCGTCGTGCTTGAAGAAATTCATATGTCGCTTGATGATCCTTCTTCAAAAGCTGAACTACTGTTAGAGGAACTACTATGGACTGGACATCCATTGGGGCAGTCCATAGCAGGAAGTGAGGAGTCTCTGAACGGAATCAAACTTTCCGAATTAACTGATTATTGGAGACTTCAGTATTCTCCTGCAAATACGGTGTTGAGTATTGCTGGTAATGTTGAGGTCAAGAGCGTCTTGGGAGAAATTGAGCAATTGTTTGGCGATTGGGCTTCCACTTCGCACCTCCCTTTTGAGGCATTTACTTCGCATCAAGATTCTCCAGCGATATTGTTGGAAACCAAGAAGACCCAACAGACTCAGGTATGTTTGGCATTTCATGGGGTTTCCGTAACCGATAATCAGCGCGATGCAGTGAATCTACTCGATACGGTACTTGGAGACGGGATGAGTAGTCGGTTATTTGTTGAGTTGAGAGAAAATAAGGCCCTAACTTACGACATTCATTCCTATAGTAATCAACTCACGGATTGTGGTTCCTTCCATATTAATTCTGGTGTGGATTCGAAAAGGCTTCATCACGCTTTATCTGGTATTATGGCTGAACTCAAAGGGATCAAGCAAAATATTACCGAAGATGAATTGACTAAAGCAAAGACTCTTCAAAAGGGGAGAATGGAACTTCGT
>Ga0310344_10000667_pt1 | contig 26681 bp, 24 predicted proteins | sample HC15DNA20200_MG_FD_203801 | JGI IMG/M metagenome (GOLD analysis project Ga0310344, IMG submission 203801) | Marine microbial communities from station ALOHA, North Pacific Subtropical Gyre - HC15-DNA-20-200_MG | ecosystem: Environmental > Aquatic > Marine > Oceanic | place: Pacific Ocean: North...
TCCCCGGAATGGCTCGTGAGGGTGTCTTGCGAGGTTTCCATTCTGAGGCCTATTGGGTGGACACCGGAACTCCGGAGACGTACTTGGGTGCTCAATTGGAACTGTTAGGAGGTGGGCGTGGGCAGGCTGTAGCAGGTATTCATGACGAAGCCAGAGTTGCTGATAGTGCAGAGGTTCTTCGATCCGTTCTTGGTCGTGGGACAGTTGTAGACGAAGGGGCTTGTATCTGCGATTCTGTAGTGATGGCAGATTCTAAGGTTGGTGCAGGAGCGTCAATTGAACAATCCATCGTCGGTTTTGGAGCCAGTATTGGAGATGAAGCCTCGGTAAGTGATTTTTCCCTTATTGGACACGGGGCAGTGGTATCAAAGGGTGAAAATCTGGCTGCCACTAGACGAGCCTAAATTGGCTGAGGTGGGGAGATCGATGCGTACAGTAGTGACGGGTGGAGCTGGTTTTATTGGGTCGGCTTTAGTGGATCGTCTTTTGTCTGATGGTCATGAGGTTGTGGTAGTAGACGATTTCTCAACTGGAAGTCATACCAACCTTGTTGACGCCGTTTCTAAAGTAGGGGAAAGACTTACGGTGGAAGCTGTTGACCTTCGAGAGAGTCGTTGTACAGAAGTGATTGCTTCAGCTGATGCAGAAGTAATATTTCATTTAGGGGCGCAAGCTGACGTTCGTTCGTCGGTGGCGGATCCTCACGGTGATGCCGACATTAATATTTTGGGGACTATCAGGGTGCTCGAGGGTGCTCGACGATCACGTGTGCGTAAGATTGTCTTCGCTGCCAGTGGTGGCACCTTATATGGGGAAACGGATCCATCTTTACTTCCGTTAGCTGAATCCATTCCTCACAATCCTGCAAGCCCGTATGGTGCTTCGAAGTTTGCTGCAGGGGTTTACCTAAGGGTGTACGGCTCCCTCTATGGTCTCCATTGGACGGAATTAGCTCTTGCAAATGTTTATGGGCCGCGTCAGAACTGGGGTGGTGAAACCGGAGTAGTTTCGATATTTGCGACGCAACTACTTGCTGGTCAAACCTGCACGATTTTTGGTAGCGGTGAACAAACCCGGGATTTTGTTTTTGTCGACGACGTTGCGGATGCTTTTGTTGCGGCCTCGATGCGTGGGAATGGTTACCTTTTCAATATTGGTACTGGTGTGGAGACCTCTATAAATGATCTTTACCGGATGATGGCCGAAGAGGTCGATAATCCTGGGGACCCATTGTCGGTTATTGAGCGGGTAGGTGAGTTAGAAAGATCCGCCCTTAATCCAGCGCTTGCTGGTCATCTATTGGAGTGGAGGCCGCAGGTTGGGCTGCGTGATGGCTTGCGACGAACCTTCGACTGGTTGGCTGCGGCTTCGAATTAGCGGAAGAGATCCTCGTTGTAACTTCGGACGAGGTCTTTCGTCGCAGTACCAGGTCCTAGCCAATTTGGGTTGACTCCACGGACGATAGCTGCGGCAATTCCTGATGACTTACCCATTACGAGTTCGGCGGCAGCTGTTAGTTCATCCGCTATCGCTACTTCTGTTACTTGCAGTTCTCGCCCTAGAGCATCTTGAGTGCCTCTAAGGTCAATCACTGGTTTTATTCCTGCAACTCCGATAGCCACGTCGGTCACCCCACGACGCCAAGGTCTTCCAAATGTGTCGCTAATGATGACGGCTACGTCGGCGTGGAATCGGTCCATTAGGGCTTTTCTTAGACGAAGAGCTGAGCGGTCAGGGTCTTCGGGAAGAAGAGCGGCTTTACCGTTTTCCACATTCGACAAATCGATCCCTGCGTTGGCACAGATAAAGCCGTGCTTCGTTTCCGTTATGACAAGGTCCCCTCGGCGCCGAAGAATCCGGACTGATTCAGATTCGACGAGCTGGCGATGTTTCACTTCGGAATCGAGGTCTACTAGTTGACCTTCTGCTTTTGAAATCACTTTCTGAGTTACGACGAGCACATCTCCGGTTTGTAATGGTAGTTCTGCTTCGCAAGCCTCAAAAATCAATTTCGCCAGATCACTTTCCGGAACAATCTCTGGAAGTCCCGTTATTGGAATGACTCGCAGCTCTTTTTTCACAACACTGTTTCCAAGGCCGTCTTGGCTAGGGCTGCTGCAATTTTGGTGTCTCGCATAACTGTTTCAGTAACGACGCATCGAAGGCCTTCATCCTCTACTGCATTAGCCAGTTCAGCGTCGATTTTGTCGATCACTAATGTTGATGCCAGGTTTCGGTAATGGTGGGCCACACCCACAACAGAAGACTCGTGGCCTAGTTCTTTGAACATTCGATGGGCGGGTCCCTTGATTGCCGTTCCTCCCACGATTGGTGAAATGGCCACAGTTTTCTGCCTATGAGAACGTACGGTACTTTCTATACCCGGGATGGCGAGGATTGGGTCGATTGATGCAAAAGGGTTAGAAGGGGCTATTACCAGAACATCAGCCTGATCGATGGCGTCAAGGACACCGGGTCCAGGCTGGGATCTTCCTATTCCCTCCAAACGGATTTTGGAGATTGGAACGTTGTGGGCCAGTTTTACGAAGTATTCTTGGAAGCCCACTTCGGATCCATCGGCCAGAGTCACTTTCGTCTGGACGGAGTCTTCCGTCATTGGCAAGAAACACATTTCGAGCCCAAAAGAGGCTGATATCTCGGCTGTGACTTCCGCGAGTCCCGCTCCCTCGGCGATTCTCCCAGTACGGTACATATGGGTTGCAAGATCTCGGTCGCCAAGACGAAACCAGGTTTCTCTTCCAAGATCTTTTAGGGAATCCATCGCTAACCAAGTCTCATCTTCACGCCCCCAACCAGTTTCTTTGTTGTTGACGCCGGCAAGCGTGTAGGTAAGCGTGTCGATGTCTGGTGAAACGTGCAGCCCATGAAGAATGACATCGTCTGCAGTGTTAGCTATGACTATGACATCTTTGGGGTTAACGACCTGAACTAGGCCTTGTAGCAGTCGGGCTGCTCCTACGCCACCTGCGAGGACTGAGATCATCGGAGTTTTTTCAAGGGTTCATGTTCAGAGGCCCAGTCGGACAGTTTCTATATCGCTGTCGACCATCATCTCGACTAGTTCAACAAAACTGGTCTTTGGGGCCCAGCCGAATTTGTTGGTTGCCTTAGATGCGTCGCCGACGAGAAGGTCTACCTCTGATGGTCGGAAGAATCGCTCATCCACGATCACGTAGTCACGATAGTCCAGGCCAACATGACTGAAGGCAACTTCACAGAATTCTCGAACTGAGTGTGTATCGCCAGTGCAGATCACGTAGTCTTCGGCGTCTTTCTGTTGAAGCATTTGCCACATTGCTTTGACATAATCTCCAGCAAATCCCCAGTCTCGTTTTGCATCCAGGTTTCCAAGTCGGAGTTCGTTGGTTTGACCATTGGCTATTTGAGCAACACCGTGAGTTATTTTTCTTGTTACGAATTCCAGGCCACGTCTTGGACTCTCATGGTTGAAAAGAATTCCCGAACTGGCGTGAAGTCCGTAACTCTCACGGTAGTTAACCGTGATCCAGTGCCCGTACAGTTTGGCTACTCCGTAGGGGCTTCTAGGATGAAATGGGGTGGTCTCATTCTGTGGCACTTCTTGGACGTTGCCGAACATTTCGCTTGTGCTGGCTTGGTAGAATCGGATTGATTCATCGGCGATACGGATTGCGTCAAGGAGACGGGTGACTCCAAGAGCTGTTGTTTCGCCAGTCAGCACTGGCTGGGCAAAGGATGTTTGGACAAATGACTGTGCCGCGAGGTTGTACACCTCGCTTGGTTGGCACTGTTGGAGTATTTGAACGAGAGACATCTGGTCTAGAAGGTCGCCGGAGACAAACTCGATGTCGTCCATAAGATGAGCGATCCGTTCGAAGGTGACGGTCGAACTTCGTCGGACCATACCGACTACCGCATATCCCTCTTGTAGTAAGAATTCGGCTAGATAAGAGCCATCCTGTCCCGTAATGCCGGTTATTAGTGCCCGTTTGGTCATGGGTAGAGAGTCCTCTCGCTGGAGCGTCTTTAAGGCTATTTCGTTTGTGCTTTTTGTTTACGCCAGTCCTGTAACAGGTCGGCTAATGTCTCATCGAGCCTACGTTCAGGTATCCAGCCGGTGTCAGAAGTTAATAGGGTAGGGTCGCCGCGAAGTTCAAGGATGTCAGCTGGCCTAAATAGGTTCGGGTCGGTAACAAGGTTCATAGGCAACTTGGCCATTTCGAGGAGTGAGTTGGCGAGATCTCGAATGCTGGTTGATTGTCCAGAGCATACGTTGTAGGCCAGTCCCTGTCGGCCGTGACATGCGAGGAGGCGGTAAGCTCGGACGACATCACGGACGTCGGTAAAGTCCCGACTTGAATCAAGGTTGCCGATACAAAGTTCACTAGACCCCTCTCGTTCATTGTGGGCTACTCGGGCTGCAATTGCTGAGCCGACAAAGCGGTCTGACTGGCCTGGGCCGATCTGATTAAAAGAACGGGCTCTTACTACATCTTGGCCATGCCCCAAGTAGGCCTGCAGGGCTATGACGTCGGCAGCAGCCTTACTGGCGGCATAGGGGGAAACAGGTCGGATAGGGGCGTTCTCGTTAATTGGAAGGTTCTTGGGCTCAACGCGTCCGTAGATGTCAGCACTTGTTACAGTGAGGACACGTCGGACATCTGCGGCACGGGCTGATATAAGGATGTTTAGTGTCCCTTCAACGTTGGTTCGAAAGGTCAGGGTGGGCGCAGACCAAGACAGTGCAACATCGGCTTGGCCTGCGAGGTGGTAAATGACTTCCGGCGAAACTTCTGATACTAATTTTCCTAGTCCCTTCGCATCTAGTAGATCTGGTCCACCGGTGGATCGATCTGTCGAGTACACATCGTCACCGCAGTCGATTAGATGGTTGACTAGATGTCGGCCAACGAAGCCTGAAGCCCCGGTTACAAGTGATTTCATTTTTGGTTCCCGAACTTTGTTTGGCTCACACCTGCACCTTAGACGCGAGTTGGGACTCCGCGGATGGCCATCCAGCTCGGTACTAGGGTCCGGGAATTGTGGACACTGATATGCGAGATAGATCTGAAATAGCTGGAGTGATGGACAACGACATGTTGGAAACCGAACCCCAGATGATTTCGGCCAATGTCCCATTGGTACGTGTAGTGCTCGTAGCCCATGATCCTGGAGAGTGGTTCGAAGAGGTCCTCGTTGCTCTCGGGGCTCAGGACCACCGCGAGCTTGAAGTCTTGGTTGTGGATGCTGGAAAACGTAAAGGTCTTGCCGAAAGAGTAACTCCTGTTCTTCCTTGGGCAGAGATCGTTCCTTTTGCTGATGATTGTGGATTTGGTGAAGCGGCAAATGTGGTTCTTCAACATCCACAGGTTGGTGTGTTCCACCTATTTCTACATGATGATCTGGTCTTAGATGGAACAGCGGTTCGACGGATGGTTGAGTGCGCTATGGAGGCGAACGCCGGGGTTATTGGACCGAAGATCTTTGATGGTTCAGAATCACAGCATCTGGAGGATATGGGTGCTTGGGTTGACCGATATGGCGGGGCGGTGCCACGGTTTGACAAAGGCGAAGTTGATCAAGGTCAGTATGACGCGGATCGAGAAGTTTTTGCTTGCGCTGAATCAGCGGTCTTAGTACGAACAGACTTGTTTTATGCCGTCGAGGGTTTCGATCCCGAGGTGCATTATTTCGACGGTGCTTTAGACCTGTGCTGGCGAGCTCGACTTGCTGGTGCGATAGTTATGACAGAACCCACTGCAGTGGGGTGGCGTATTGGTGGAAGGCGTATTCGGCGTGGGTGGCCAGATCCTCAGCGACTCAGGCCGCGCCACCGGCTCCGGTTGACTCTAGTGAATCAAGAACCCTTGTATCGGGGTCTAGCTATTGGAGAACTAGCGTTGGCAACTCTTTTTGGAGTGGTTTGTGGGCTGTTTACGGGCCGTTTCCGTCATATCCGAGGCCTTCTTGGTTCCTGGACTTGGAATCTTGCTCGATTGCGTTCTGCGCGTGAAAGGCGAGATTTACTCAAACCGCATTTCCAGGGGGATCAGGCCCGTCTTTACGTACGACACAGAGTTCCACATCGCTCATTTCGTCGTGCTGTGACGGGTCGGGCGTCGGTGGGAACAGGTTCCGAGGCCCCCGGCCGATTACGCCTTCAGCAGTTATGGGCAGCGCTACTTGGACCTGGTGGGGCCACTCTCCTTGTTGGAGGAGTAGTCCTTGGTTTTGGTTCTCGACACTTGGTCATCTCAGGGTTGCCCTCTTTTGGGCGTTTTCAGGCTTTCCCATTAATTCCGTGGGACTTGGTCCAATCTTGGTGGACTGGTTGGCGATCTACTGGGACTGGGATCGACTCTCCCCCTTCAGAAGTCTTTCTTTTTCTCGGATTGTTGAGTCGAGTTGTCCCCATAGGAGCCGAAAACCTGTTGTCGTTGGCTGTACTTGCAGCGTTTCCGGTTGGTGCAGTGGGTATTTGGCGTTTGGTTCAACCCATCGGGGGGGGTCGTTCTCGAGCTGTCGCAGTACTCACATATCTAGCAGTTCCCTTGCCCTACAACGCCATGGCTGAAGGACGGCTAGCCCCGCTCGCCGCATATGCTTTTCTACCTTGGATCGCTCGTCGATTTGCTGTTGCTCAAGGTGTCGTCCCATATGGGAAAATAGGAAGTGTTTCGGAGGCGATTTCCAAAAAAATTGGGCTTCTGGAGGAGGTTTTGGTTGGCGGTCTGGTAATAACTTTGGCGATTGCATTTGAGCCAAGTGTTGCTTTGCTTGGTGGGCTTGTGTTTTGTGGTCTTGTATCTGGCAGTCTTTTGGCGGGCAGTTCAGCGGGGTTGGCCCGACTAGTTGTCGTGACGTTCGCTTCAGTGGTGGTAGCAGCTCTTGTTCATCTTCCGCGTTTAGATCGGGTAGCACGTGGCGATTTTCTCTCCGCTTTTATTGAGCCGACTGATTGGAAAGCTGGAGATCTAAACACTCCAGAAATATTTCTACTAGATACGGGTCCGTTTGGCTTGGGATATCTGGGCTGTGCGCTTCTGGTGGCCCCACTAGTTGCACTTTGGATGGCGCGAGGTTGGTACTTGGCTGTAGCGATTCGAGCTTGGTTTGTTGCTGTGGCTGGATTTGGGTTGACCTGGTTTTTGAATCAAGGTTGGTGGTCGGGACCCATGCCGGCTGCTGAATTGGTCTTGATTCCGGCAGCTCTCGGACTTTCTTGGGCTGCGGCCGTTGGAGTGGCATCGATAGGTGTCAAAGTATCTGAACGAAGCTTTGGATGGGGTCATTTGGCGCGAGCGGTAACCACTGTTGCAGTATCGCTAATGGTTGTTCCGGTAGTCGTGGGATCTTTAGACGGGCGTTGGGGCCTTCCTGAGAAGGGCTTAGATGCAGCACTGCCTATTTTTGATGAGAGTGGTAGTCGTGGTTCGGGAAGAGTTATCTGGCTAGGAGATCCCTCTCTTCTTCCTGCTGCTGGTGTCATTATCCAGCCAGGGTTAGCCATGGCAGTTACTGATGGGCCGCCAAATATTTTGGATCAGTCGCCTTTGCGGGTAACAGATGGTTTAGGTTTTGAGGAGCTGCAAGAGGTGGTTGTCAAGTTAATGACAGGACGGTTGAGTCGGTTTGGGGGGGAGGTAGCAGATTGGGGTGTTGAAAATCTTGTCATTGTGAACCGTAGCGCCGCAGCTCCCTATGCAGCGAACGAGAAATTTCCTCCGGCTGAGTTAGTGGCTAGGTTGGATAGACAACTAGACCTCCGGCGTGTTGGGGGTCTCAATCGCGCGGTTATTGTGTATCGAAATACGGCTGTCGAACCGATCCATGCTGTTGTAAGAGATCGGACCGGACGTGCAACTCCGGTGAGTGTTGAGCGACTTGCTTGGGGTCGACTTGAAATTACGTCACCCGTAGCGGGAACTTATCGAGCGAAGCTTGGCCCGTCGGACTGGTGGAAGTTATCGTATGACAGGGAGATAGCTCCGACATCGAACGGTTCAGGTGGTTTGCCTGTAACGCGCGTGAAAGCCGGCGAAACCTTCTCATTGGCTTTGGATAATGGAAAGACCAATACGGTCTACCGTAAGCGCCAAGTCGTCATATTTGCAATGCTGCTAGTTGTGACAAGTTGGGCTTATTTCGGCCGAGTGAGCCGGCGAGAAGAATGATGAGTATCACAGCCTTTCGATATTATTCAGCATCTTGCGGAAGATCCTGGGATTGCTTCCAGCCATGAATGCTGTCCGTGCCCCGGCCTTTGCTCTACTGCTTGCCTTGTTGGTAGGGGCGTTTATTTTTGCCGAAGGAGTCGAGAAATCAGCGACACGTGATTATTCGATTCCAGCTGTCTCGGAGCTTTCTCCTTTAGATGGGCCTGCCGATATTTGGTTTTGCATCGGTCCGACTTCTGCACTCTCAGAGATAGCGGATCGCGTTCTTGGTTTGACGAATCTTTCTGATGAGATGGTGGAGGGTCGGATAACCGTTGTGGACGAAATCGGCAACCGAGTGGATCGGACTTACCAGGTGGACGGAGGAGATGTCTTTGAATTTCGGCCAGATCCTTTTGTCCCTGAAGGGCAGTTCGCGGCTGTAACAGTTGAGTCGCCCTCCGGTGGCATTTATGTGGATCAGCGAATTGTAGGTGAAGTATTTTCGGGTCGTGATTATGAGCCCTGTGTGACAACGACCTCGACGGTGTGGCGACACCCGTGGTCATCTACAGAACGACCGGAAAGGTCGGCTGTTTTGTTACTTCACAACCCTTTTCCTGGTACTGCCGTGGCAGATATTCGATTCATTAGTGATGTTGGGCGACACAAATCACTTGACTCGCAAGGTGTAGTAATAGCTGGTAGATCCCTTGTGGCCTATGACCTGACAGAAAGGGTTGCCGACTCGGAGGTTGTATCGACACTGGTCGATGTACGTTCCGGTCAGCTTGTTTCCAATTTGTTCCAGCTATCAAAAGAACCAGTTTCGAGTATTTTGCAGGGCCTGGATAATTCAGTTGGTTCTCCTCGAGATTCAGATCGACTTTTTCTCCCTGGGGTGCTCGCTGAAGCCGCGCCTGAGAGTGGAAAGTTTTTTGAAGAGAACGGAGAAGGGGAACCGGTAGCTCTACTCGTGGTTTTAAATTCTGGTGGGACAAGTGAGGAAGTTGAGGTCGTTCCTTGGATGTTAGACGGAGATAATGTGGAACCATTCCGTTTGACGCTCCGATCTGGCCAGAGAGAAGTTGTCAACCTCTTTGGAGACGGCCGGCTGGCTGCGGGTAGTTCCTTTTTTCTGGAGGTTCGATCTTTAGGTGCTTCGAGTATGTCCGCTGCACTCGTAACAGGGATGAGGTCTCTAGAGACTGACGAACTTGAGACTGGGTCGGGTCTGGGTTTTGACGTACTTTCGGCTGTCGACTATGCGGCAACTAAATGGTGGCTTCGTGCTGCTAGATCAGAAGTGGACGAATTCAACACTATGGTGGTTCTCAATCCTGCTAAGGAAGGAATTGCTTCTATTGAGTTGACACCGGTATTCCCAATTCCCCAGGAATCTACAGAAACGAGTCGTTTGCCTAGGTATTTCGAATTGGATCCTGGCAGGCAAGTCGAAGTCATTATGTCAACCGGTGTTGTAGAGCTTTCCGCCTCGATGCCTGTGATCGTCTTATCACAGAGCGAAGGACCTCTGGGAAAGACGGTAGCCCTGGGCGTGGGTAAAGTTGGAACGGTAGTCAGACCATCTTGAGCTTCGTCGTTGAAACCTTTTTCGTCAAAGTGTGTCGTAGCTATTTATGGTGAGTGTCCCCTCTGTTGCTTCTTCGATATCTTTGTAGAGTTGATCAGTGGGGATAGGCCCTCGGTGGTAATAAAGAACGACGCCGTTCTTGTTGGCCAGGAGAAGTAGTGGTACGGCGTCGATATCGTATAGTTTGTAAATCTTTTCGTTTTTTGTTGAATCGATTTTAGCGACGTGCACGGCAGCGCTATCAATGGATTGAGCACTTCTTAGCACGGCAGTGCAGGCATCACAGGATTCGCTAGTGAAAATGGCAATGAGCCAGTCAATTTCGGGGTGTGGGAAGTCTCCTCGGTGGATTTGCACTGGTACAGGCGAACCAGTTCGAACTGAATGTCGATAGTTTCTGCGTTGAACGATTGATGCGGCTGTGCACGCAAGCAAGCTGACTGCAACAAGTACTAAAAGTCGTTCCACTGCTTAGTCGACGGGTGTTGGATCTTGGATGGGTGTTGCTGAAAGTAGGCTCTCACCGTTGTTTTTGGGCTCACTCTCGGCGACAGCAACAAGGCGCGATACCTCTTCGCCGTCGATAGTTTCATGTTCGAGTAGTGATCTGGCGACGAGATCTAGAGCATTCCGGTGTCGGAGTAGCAACTCCCGGCATCGCTTCTCTTGGCTCGTGAGGATGTGCTGGACCTCTTCATCGATCACCCGGGCTGTTTCATCGCTGTAGTCACGGGAGGTCATGAGGTCATCACCAAGGAATACCTGGTTTTGTCCACCCCAGGCCATTGGTCCGACTCGGTCGCTCATACCCCACTCGCGCACCATTTTTCGAGCCAGCTCAGTTGCACCCACAAGGTCATCACTGGCACCAGTCGAAATGACCCCGAATACTAGGTGCTCTGCTGAGCGTCCTCCTAGCCGAACTACCAGGGTGTCTTCAATGTAATCTCGGCGGTATAGGTGGCGGTCTTCTTCAGGAAGTTGCATTGTCGCACCTAGCGCCATACCACTTGGGATTATGGTCACTTTGTGAAGTGGGTCAGCAGCTGGAAGAACGGCGGCACAGAGAGCATGTCCGGCTTCGTGGTAGGCGATAGCTTCCTTCTCAGCGTTGGTTAACGCTAGAGATTCGCGTTTTTGGCCCATGAGCGTCCGGTCGCGGGCAGTCTCAAAATGCTGAGCGTGGACGGAGTCATCGCCTTCTCGTACAGCTACAAGTGCGGCTTCGTTGACTAGGTTGGAAAGATCCGCACCGCTCATTCCAGGTGTGCCGCGGGAAAGTAGGTCAAGGTCTACATCATCAGCTAGCCGTTTCCCTTTTATGTGGACAGCAAGTATCTCGCGTCGGTCATCAAGTTCTGGAAGTGGGACTACGACCTGGCGGTCGAATCTTCCTGGTCGCAGTAAGGCAGGATCAAGGATGTCAGGTCGGTTAGTTGCCGCCATCATCACGATGCCCTCGCTTCCTTCGAAGCCGTCCATTTCCGAAAGCATCTGATTAAGTGTCTGTTCTCGTTCGTCATGGCCTCCACCAAGACCTGCTCCACGCTTTCTGCCTACGGAATCGATTTCGTCGATGAAGATAATGGCCTTTCCCATCTTGCGGGCAGAATCGAATAGATCACGGACGCGGCTGGCTCCTACCCCAACGAACATTTCCATGAAGTCAGATCCGGTGACAGAAAGAAAGGGAACACCGGCTTCGCCTGCTACAGCACGGGCGATAAGCGTTTTCCCGGTGCCCGGTGGCCCCACTAAGAGGATACCTTTTGGCACACGAGCACCGATCTCAGCGAAGCGTTCTGGATTTTTGAGAAATTCGACGACTTCCTGGATCTCCTGTTTGACACCGGCGTATCCGGCCACATCATCGAAGGTGGTACCGGGGCTTTCCGCGTTGTAGGCCTTGGCACGAGAGCGTCCAATTGACATTACCCCACCCATCTGTCCCTGGGCTTTGCGACTCATCCACCAGAAAAAGAGAATGATTAGGCTGACCGGAAGTAAAAGTGGCAGCCAGGTTTGAAAGAAGTTGGGTTTTGGAGTGCGAAATTCGACTGCCGCTTCACTTTTGTCAAGTAGTTCGCGGTCGCCAGCTGATAATTCAAGAGGTCCGGTCGTATCGAAAGAGGTACCATCTGTTCTCTGGAAGTCGATTTTTCCTGAGTCATTGTTGATTTCAACAGTTGCAACTTGATTAGATCGTAGATCGGCAAGAAACTCGTCGTAGGTGACAGATTCACTATTTCCATCCGGGCGGATGGCTGAAAGTAATAGGACACTACCGAGTATTCCCACTATTACCCAGAGCCCCCAAGATGGCCAGCCTCGTTCACGTCCTTTGTTCGGCCGTTCTGGCTGGGGTGTTTGTGCCGGTCCCCGTTCGTTCATCGTTCCATCGTACGGCGAGTCACCCCGGCCGGGACCCTCGAGGGGCATAGGATTCTAGAAAGGGGTTTTGTGTGGTGCGAGACTCAGTCCTCGATGTGGGCGTTGAGGGCGGCTCGCTAGGGTGCCTTGGATGAATAGACAACCTGCAGTGCCTCCGAACAGGGCAGAGGCTTCCGCAAATTGGGGAGCCCGTCATATTAGTGTCGGACTAGCTGTCGGCTGGTTGGCCGTATTTGTTACTCAAGCTGTGACCGTCTCGGGGACTGGTGAGATATCCGCGGATGATCTTTCGTTGGAAGCTATTTCACTATTTCAGATTGCACTGTGGTGTGGTTTATTGGGGGTTCCGATCTGGCTGGTTTTGTACAAGAATCTAAGATGGGCTGATCTTGGACTGTCATTTCGGATTAGTGATGTTCTTTCGGGGTTTGGGTTAGGTGCGCTGGCTCAGGCAGTTTTGGTACCGATTTTGTATGCACCAGTTTTGTTTTTTACAGATGAGCTTGACGTCTCAGGAGAAGCGCGGAATTTGGTAGAGAAAGCAGATGGTTTCGGAGTTTTACTCCTATTTGCAGTCGTTGTTGTTGGTGCACCAGTTATTGAGGAACTGTTTTTTCGGGGCCTGGCTATGCCGGTCTTCGAGAGAAGATTCGGTCAGAGGTTAGGACTGTTCATTTCAGCGGGATTGTTCGGTTTGGTCCACCTTCAACTTTTGCAGTTTCCTGCACTTTTTCTTTTCGGGCTCTTGGTTGGTTGGTTGGTGCAGCGGGATGGGCGTCTCGGACGTGCGATCTGGGCTCATGTGGGTTTTAACGCATGGACTGTCGGAGTTCTTCTGTGGATATGAGTCAAGAAAGAAAGGAGGATCTCCGGATTGGCACTGATGGCGGTAGGCCCGTTTTGACATCAAGCGGCTTTCTCCAGAAATGTCTTCGGATTTCTTGCAACCGGTGGGTGACCTTTTTTTGTGTGTGTATTTCGGTTTTATTTGTGTTTCTTGTCGTTAATCCAGATGGACTTTTATTTCATTCGAGTACCCCAACGGGTGGTGATCTAGGGGCACATGTATGGGGTCCAGCTTTCCTCCGTGATGAGGTGTTGCCTCGTTTTCGACTGAGTGGATGGACCCCAGATTGGTATGCGGGGTTTCCCGCTTACCACTTTTACATGGTGCTTCCCATGCTTTTGATCGTTGCAGTTGATGTGGGTCTGCTCTTTCCTTTTGCTCTTCCAGTTTCGCTAATTTTGGTCTTTGGCGCCTTCAGAACATTGAGGAAGCGGCCACGGTGGTGGATTCCTGTGTTTTGTGGTCTTATCTGTTCCGCATTCCTTGTCTGGCCCGTCCACTACGGGATAGCTATTAAGTTGGTTTCTGTGGCCGGTTTGTTGGCACTTCCCCTCGCGGGGTGGGGTTTGGGTCGACTGGCCAAGCTGCCGTTTCCAGGGCCAGCACTTCTTTCTGTGTCGACTCTGTTGTTTATCTTCGATCGATCTTTCAACATTATGGGCGGCAACCTGATGTCGACAATGGCCGGGGAGTTTGCGTTTGCTTTGGCGGTTCCCGCTTGTCTGATCTACATCGGTTTATTGACGCGAGGCATCGAGACAGGCCGGGATCGGGCCTGGGCAGCACTGCTTTTGGCAGTGACGGGACTTTGTCACTTGCTTGTCGCATTCTTTGCGCTGATAGCGACCCTTGTCGCAGCACTCCTTCGGCCAGGGCGTTCCACTTTGCGGTGGGTTGTCGGCACCGGAGTTATTGCAGCTTTGCTTTCTGCTTTTTGGGTGCTTCCATTTTGGTGGCGCAGAGAACATCTCAATGATATGGCTTGGAACAAGCTGACCCATTTTCGTTCTTACCTTTGGGATCGAGAGCAATTAGCAGCAGATTTCCTTACCAACGACCCTCCTCTCCAGCCGATTCTTGTTGCTGCGGTGTTGGGTGCGGTTCTTTCGATTCTTTTTCGCCGTCGCCTTGGTTTAATCCTCGCGGGGAGTGGAATTATTTTGTTGTTGGCCTTTATCCACCTACCTGAAGGTCGTCTTTATAACGGTCGGATCCTTCCCGCGTACTACCTCTGCGCCTATTTGTTGGCAGCTTTGGGCTTGGCGGAAATCTTACGACTTCTTGGACGATTGGTTGAGGGGCTGGTTGGCCGGAGAAAAGGTGTGAGGGTTGGCCGATGTCTTACGGGTGGCGGAACTCTCTTGGCAAGTTGTGCGGTTCTCATCATGCTTGGTCTTCCACTTAGAGCGCTCCCGTTCGGTTCAATGGAGGGAAATGAGTATCGATGGTTGGCATGGGAAACGGAGGACTTGAATCTTGGCCGATCTTGGGCACGTTGGAATTTCAGTGGTTATGAGGCTCGGACCGGTGACGATTCTGGCGGAGGTTGGGACGAGCTAAGGGGGTTTACAGCGACAATGTCTGAGCTTTCTCAAGAATATGGATGTGGTCGCTTGATGTGGGAATACAACAAGGATCTTACGAGGTATGGGACTCCCATGGCACTGATGCTGATTCCTATGTGGACTGATGGGTGTATTGGCTCGATGGAAGGACTTTATTTCGAGTCATCGACTACTACCCCGTTTCACTTTCTTATCCAATCTGAGCTCTCTATGATGCCCTCACGGGCGCAGCGTCATTTGCCGTACCGGGGTTTTGCGCTTGAGCAGGGGCTTGAACACCTCCGTCAACTAGGTGTTCCGTACTATGCAGCCACTTCCGAACAGCCGGTACGAGAGGCGCGAGCTCACCCGGCTTTTACTGAAATTGCGACTAGCGGGCCTTGGACTATTTTTCTAGTTAGCGGTACATCTGTGGTGGAAGGACTGCAGTACGAGCCTGCTGTTTATTCCGATCTAGAACATGAGGACTGGCTTACGTTAGCTGTCGAAGATTTTCAAAGAAGCCCTGGACAAGTACACAGGACGATTGGTGGTCCCGAGAACTGGCAGCATTTGTTGCCTGGCGAAGAACCCGAACGGCGAGATCTGGAATCTGTTGTGGTTTCGGACATTGACATTGGAGTCGATCGAGTTTCATTTCAGGTCGATCGAGTAGGGGTTCCTGTTGTGGTTAAGGTTTCCTACTTCCCTAACTGGAAAGTATCTGGAGCTGAAGGTCCTTGGCGTATAACCCCCAACCTCATGGTCGTAGTCCCGACCCAAGATTTTGTTTCACTCATATACGGTCGAACCAATATCGATGTTATTGCCACGTTGCTTAGCATCGCTGGCATCTGTGTTCTCATAGCGCTTTGGCGCCGCAGGGAGCTAGTGGAAATTGAGCCGCCGTGGTACGACTTTTCAACGATTCTTCCTGATGCAAATTTATGGGTAGATAAATGGGTTTGCCGTAGACAAGCTTTAACGAATGAAGATATTGCGGAAAGTAATATCGATGGAGGTACGGAATGTTACTCAGCCCGCGAGGACGCTGGCGATAAAGTCAATGATTCGCAAAATGTTTCGCAGTCTGTGAATCAAAGGGAGTATGACTGGTGAAGGAAAGACTGCGAAAGTTTGCGTTTGTTGGACTGGTTGCGACAACTATCGATATGTCCATTTTGGTTGGACTCCGATGGGTGGGATTGACCCTTATTTTTGCTGATTTAGCTGCTTTAACAGCGGCGGCACTAGTAGCTCGACCGTTGCATCAACTCATCACATTGCGCGATGACCCTTTCGCCAGGTGGATTCGCTCTCCTTTACTTTTTGTGTCAGTGGTCTTTACCGCGGGTGTTGTCGATGTGGTTGTGTTGTCACTTATTGCTCCTGATCAACCTGGGTCGAAAGATTTTTTTGCGAAAGCGATAGCTATTGGAGCTGCTGCTCTTGTTAGAGGGTTGGCGTATCGAATGATCCTTTTCCGTGTTATTCGGCGAGAGCAAGATGAGCCCACCAAACGACCCCTCGCAGAGGGGCGTTACAGACTTTCGGTTGTCATACCGGCTTATCAGGAGGCCGATCGGATAGCGGTCACGGTTGCCCGAGTTCGTCGAGAATTGTCGCGAGTGCTTGAAGCATCTCATCTTGAGATCCTGGTGATTGATGACGGATCGGATGATGGCACGGCGGATGTTGCAGATATGTGTGGCACTGATTTGGTAATTCGATTTCCCGAGAATCGGGGAAAAGGAGCAGCACTCCGTGAGGGGATGCGGGCCGCCTCAGGTCGGACTGTTGCATATACAGATGCTGATTTAGCGTACGATCCGGTCCAGATTATTCGTTTTCTAGACGAGATCGAATCAGGCCATGATATGGCAGTAGGAAGTCGACGTCATTCTGGATCAACAGTTCTTATCGATGCGGGGCGGCTGCGTCGTGCTGGCGGTCGTATGATCAATCTGGCAACTCATGCTCTTCTGCTGGGTCAATACCGGGATACACAGTGCGGGTTGAAGGCTTTTCGCTCCGATGTCGCTGATGCTCTTTCCGAGGGGACGGTGGTAGAGGGATTTGCTTTCGATGTTGAGATCTTCCATTTGGCCGAGCGTTGGAGGCTGAGTCTCGTTGAGATCCCAGTGGAGGTCCAACATTCCGAACGTACTACTGTTAGGGCGATGCGAGATGGTTTGATAATGCTGCTAGATCTCGTGCGAATTCGGCAGCGTGCTCGGCGTGGGGGATATCCTCTTAATGCGGGCTTACCGGCTGCCCGAGTTTAAAGACTCAAAAGTGCGCGAGCCCTAGGCGGTCTCCGGATATCGTGCCGCACGATGGCTGATTCAGCGGCGGTTTTTAAGGCGTACGACGTTAGAGGGGTTGTGCCGAGTGAGTTGAATGCTGACCTGTCGCGTTCGATCGGACAGGCTTTTGCCGGACTCGTTAGGAGAAAGGAGCCAGAAAAGTCAAGTGTTGCAGTTGCTCGGGATATGCGCTCTAGTGGGGAAGATCTGTTGGCAGCTTTTTCCGACGGTGTCATGGGCGCTGGTCTTAATGTTATTGATGTTGGTTTAGCTTCGACAGACATGTTGTACTTTGCTTCTGGATATCTCGAGGTTCCTGGTGCGATGTTTACAGCGAGCCATAATCCTGCGCACTATAACGGCGTCAAATTTTGCCTTTCCGGAGCTCGGCCCATCGGCATAGAGACAGGCCTTAGTGAAATGCGCGATGATGTGGTCAGAGGTATTCGGATAAAGAATTTACCGAGTCGGGGTAGCTACTCAGCCACGAATCTTCTTAGAGAATTTGTGGATCATGCTCTTTCTTTTATTAATCCAGCCAATCTTGCTTCCTTGAGAGTTGCGGTTGATACAGCGAATGGTATGGGTGGTCTCATCATTCCTGCAGTTTTCGAAACCCTTAAACTTGAGTTGGACATCCTCTTTCCCGAATTAGATGGCAGTTTTCCAAATCACCCTCCTGATCCACTTCAGCCTGAAAACCTCATAGATTTGCAGAAAAGAATTGTTGCCACGTCTGCCGATGTAGGTTTGGCTTTTGATGGAGATGCAGATCGAGTATTTTTTGTTGACGAGAAAGGCCAATTGATCTCCGGAACCTTGATTACGGCCGTTCTTGCTAGGACGTTTTTAGGACGAGAACCTGGTGCAGGGATAGTTCATAATTTGATCTGCGGCCGAGTTGTTCCTGAGACGATCACAGAATACGGAGGACGAGCAGTTCGGACTAGAGTTGGTCACTCCTTCATCAAATCAGTAATGGCGGAAGAATCGGCGATTTTTGGGGGAGAACATTCCGGCCACTACTATTTTCGCGACAATTGGCGAGCCGACTCTGGTGTAATCGCCTCGCTAATTATGCTAGAAGAGCTTTCAGTGTCGAGAGTGCCTCTATCCGAGTTGCTTCTGCCATTTAGACGTTACGTTGATTCAGGTGAGATCAATGTGAGTGTTGATGACCCAGAAGGAGTGATTGAACACGTGGCTCGCCACTACACGGATTTGCCGCAGGATCGGCTCGACGGTTTGACGGTCGAAGCGAATGGATGGTGGTTTAATCTTCGGCCATCAAATACGGAGCCGCTACTTCGCCTTAATCTTGAAGCTACTAATGAAGTGGTCTGCACTGGTCAGACGGCGGATGTCGTCAGCACTATTTTGGAGGTTGATGGAAACCGTGCGTTCGCGTGATTCGAAAACAGTATGTCTATGAGAGGAAATTTAGAGATGTTGGATCCGATGCTGCTCGAAATCTTGGCCTGTCCGGAGGATAAAGGGCCTCTTCTCTATTTCCCCAAAGAGAACTCGCTCTATAACCCTAGGCTCCGTCGTCGCTATGCGGTGAAGGAAGGCATTCCCGTTCTTCTAATTGATGAATCTGAAGAAGTCAGTTCAGCCGAACATGCCCGATTAGTTGAGCTAGCAGACAAGACTGAAACGGCTTCGGGCAGCGAGGCCTGATCTTCGCTTTTGTGATGGAGTATTTGAAGGGTTCGCTTCGACATTATGCATGGGGATCGGTCGATGCCATAGCGCGAATACGAGGTATAGAACCTACCGGTTTACCTGAAGCTGAGCTTTGGTTTGGTGATCACCCTTTGTCTCCAGCTTGGATTGAACGGCAGAGTGGTACTGTGAGTTTGAGTGAAGTTATTACGGCTGATCCTGAGACTCAGCTGGGTAGAAGCAGTGAGCTGAGTGAGGGCCGGCTTCCCTTCCTTCTGAAGGTGTTGGCTGCTGAACGTCCGTTGTCTCTTCAAGTCCATCCGGGTCTTGAAACGGCTGTTGCTGGTCACCAAGCCGAGAATGAAGCCGGGATTCCAGTTAACTCGCCCCAGCGCTCATTTCCAGATCGTTATCACAAACCTGAACTTATTATAGCTATGGAGCCGTTTAGGGTTCTATGCGGTTTTCGGTCTGTCGAAGAGTCTCTGGTTGTGGCAGATGCGTTGGCTCTGCCTATGGATGCACTGATCCCGCTTAAACTCGGAGGTCGTAGTGCCTGGCCGAGTGTGGTCGAGACTTTTCTCAGCGGCAATTCGCAACTAGTGCTTGGAGCATTTCTCGAGCGTTGCGCAAGGATCGTCGATGGGCCGTGGAAGTCTACGGCAAGCTTAGTTATAGAATTGGCTGACCTCGTGCCTGATGATCCAGCTTTATCTTTGGTGCCTTTTTTGTTGGATTATCAGTTGGACGAAGGAGAAGCCTTATTCCTTAGCCCGGGAGTACTCCACACGTATTTAGGTGGTACGGCAGTTGAGGTCATGGCCTCGTCCGACAATGTTCTACGCGCAGGATTTACTAAAAAACACGTTGATATTAAGAGTCTTTTGAATGTTATTGACAGTGAGGTTCCTCCAGAGGGTATCCAGCGTCCTCATTCAGCTGTGCATCGTTATCAAGCACCGGTTTCAGAGTTTGCGGTTTGGCGCCTCAAAAATGTGGTGACGGAGATTGATGAGCGATGGGGTCCCGAGATTTTCCTGTGTACACGTGGGATTACTAAGTTCGATGGACAGATGGGTTTAGAGATAGGGCCGGGTCAAGCAGTCTGGATTTCTGCTACGGAGGGTTCCTACTCAATCGACGTCGACGGGATTGCTTATCGTGTCGCTCTTGACAGGGAGGCCGGCTAGCTTGCCTCTATAATCGTTGATTGGCTATTCGTCAATGGGGTTTTTGAAACCGTAGAGCGTTTGACTTGCTAAGGAAAAGGAACAGATTGTTGTAATGTCTCTGGCTCAGGATCATCGTGTTGCTGACCTTTCGTTGTATGAGCTTGGCCGCAACGAAATTCGCCTTGCCGAGCATGAAATGCCTGGTCTCATGGCGCTTCGGGCAGAATTCTTTGAAGAACAGCCTCTGGCTGGTGCCCGCATAAGTGGTTCTTTGCATATGACAGTGCAGACGGCAGTTCTGATTGAGACACTTGTGGCACTTGGGGCGCAAGTACGTTGGGCTAGCTGCAACATATTCTCCACTCAGGATCACGCTGCAGCCGCAGTTGTTTGTGGACCTACGGGTTCTCCTGGTGATTTACGAGGTATTCCCGTGTACGCCTGGAAGGGCGAAACCCTCGAAGAGTACTGGTGGGCTAATCAACGGGCACTTTTGTGGCCGGATGGGCGAGGCCCTAATCTCATACTCGACGATGGTGGTGATGCCACTATGTTGGTGCATAAGGGAGTCGAGTTTGAGAAGTTAGGTGCCGTTCCGGTCCCAAGTGATAGTGATTCCGAAGATTACCGTGCATTTCTCGGTATTCTCGCGACGTCATTGTTGGAGGATGGTGGGCGTTGGACTGGTATCGCTGCTGGTATATGTGGGGTTTCTGAAGAAACCACGACTGGTGTTCATCGTCTTTATCAAATGCAGAGTGCTGGTGAACTCTTGTTTCCAGCAATCAATGTTAATGACAGTGTTACCAAATCCAAGTTTGACAATCTCTATGGATGTAGACACTCTCTTATTGACGGCCTCAACCGTGGTACGGACATCATGATTGGTGGCAAAACCGCGGTGATTTGTGGGTTTGGTGACGTCGGCAAGGGTTGTGCAGAATCCCTGAGAGGTCAGGGAGCCAGGGTATTAGTCACCGAAATAGATCCGATTTGCGCGTTGCAGGCTGCAATGCAGGGATACGAGGTCACTACCTTAGAACGGGCAATTGGTATTGCTGATATTTTTGTCACTGCAACGGGTTGTGTGAATGTCATAACTGCTGACCACATGTCTCGCATGAAACATCAGGCGGTTGTCGGAAATATCGGCCATTTTGATAATGAGGTTGATATGGCAGGATTGGCTTTGATGTCGGATGTTCGTCGAATATCTGTTAAGCCACAGCTCGATGAGTTCGTTTTCCCCGACGGTCATTCGGTACTGATTCTTTCAGAGGGTCGGCTTCTTAACCTGGGTAATGCCACTGGACATCCCAGCTTTGTCATGTCGGCTAGCTTCTCTAACCAGGTTTTAGCTCAGATCGAATTACACAATCGTCAGGAGGACTACGATGTTGGGGTTGCAACTCTGCCTAAATTAATGGATGAGAAGGTTGCCAGATTGCATCTCGACGCTTTAGGTGTGCGTTTGACCGAATTGACAAATGAGCAGGCGGATTACCTTGATATCCCAGTGTCTGGTCCGTTTAAATCCGATCACTATCGGTACTAGTCAAAGGGAGGCGAGATATTTCCAGCTCTATCGTTTGTGGTATTTCGGGCGGCAGTTGTGCTGGGAAATCAACATTTGCTTCCGAGGTAGTTGCTGAACTTGGTCGACGGGCTGTGGGGGTAGTTACCCTACCCTTTGACAACTATTACCGAGATCACAGCCATCTCTCGCCCGAAGCGCGAGAATTTGTAAATTATGATCACCCGGACTCACTAGACACCGAGCTCTTTGCTAAGGATTTGCAGAGCTTGATCAATGGTTCTGCAGTTGAGGCACCTTCCTACGATTTTTCGAGTCACTGCCGAAAGTCCGATCGTATTCGTTTGGATCCGCAGCCTGTGGTTTTGGCAGAAGGAATACTTGTTCTGGCGACACGAGAAGTTCGACGTTGTCTAGATATTACAGTGTTCTTGGAGGCCCCTGAAAAGCTGCGTCTTGAACGTCGTATTGCCCGCGATGTCGCCCATCGAGGGCGAACTCCTGAAGGCGTGCGAAGGCAGTTCTCGATGACAGTTTCGCCAATGTACGATGAGTATGTCGCTCCGTTTGCTGGTGAAGCGGATCTAAAAATAAGAGGTATTGGAAACTTTGCCTCTGAAGCCTCCACACTTGTGGATCTGCTTGTTGAACGAATTCACTAGCCATAAAAGATTCAATGTGTTTGAAAAGTTCCGAAATATCCCAAGTCCTCTCTGAGATTGCCGAGTGCTAAGCGTGGTTTGAGATATCCCCTAGGTAGTGTCTGTTCGGTGGAAGTTGAAGAGCAAGGAGATTGCCATACCGGCGAACTTAGGGATGAGGATATTTCTGACAAGCTTCCTGATGATCTGAATAGGGCCTCTGGGCTGGTGGACTATGTTCTGCCAGATAACAGCCGGCGTCGAATATCTGGGTTTATCTGTCTGATATTAGGAATTGCCGCTTTAGCGACTGGCTTATTTGCCGATCAATCTGCATCAGTAAATGGTGGAGTCGTCGTTGCTGGCTGCGCTTTGATTATTCTTGGCTTCTACCATTTTCAGGCAGGTTGGCGGGTCTCTGTTGATGATAGTGAGCCACTTCTGATTGCGAGTAGAGTCGTTGGTTTTCCCGTTGGTCATGCTTCGGCTCAGTTGGCCTGGCGTGGCCTTCGGAGCCGACCGACGTGGCGGATTCTCCTCTATTCAAATGAGTCACCGCCGGAAAAGCGAGCCTTAGTTCTGGTAGATGCAGTTGATGAGGAGGTTGTTGACTATTTTGTTGAAGAGAATCCAGAAAGAGTGATGGGTTCTGAGATATAGAGATTTTTGCACTCATTGGACAGTGATTAGCTGAGGTAAGTGCTTAGACGGTATTGGGTTGGTTTGTCCTGCTAGCGTTACAGCGTTCCGGATTACACGCAAGGTCGTTGATGGAGTGTCAGTCTGGGTTATGTGAGAGGAGGATCTACATGCTCGATGGAAATTGGCGCGCTGCCGTAGATCGCGGGTTAGTTCCGATCGGCCGTAGTTTACGTCGTGCCGGAGTCTCGGCTGATGCCGTCACTATTGCCGGGATCGTCATGGCAACAACCGCTTCTATGAGTATTGGATTTGGCTATTTGCGCTTTGGGCTTCTGTTTCTAATACTGGCGGGTATCCCAGATGCTCTTGATGGGGCGGTCGCTAAGGCCTCTGGGACGTCTTCGAAGCGTGGTGCTTTTTTTGATTCGGTGTCTGACCGGTTGACTGATTGTCTGTTATTTGGTGGGATTGCCTGGCATTTCGCTGAGACTAAGTCAGGTCGTCTAATGATGCTTCCTGTGGCGGTCATGGCTGTTGCGATGATTGTTTCGTATCAGCGCGCTAAAGCCGAGTCGCTTGGCTTTGAGGCTAAAGGTGGATTGATGGAACGTGCAGAACGATTCATTGTCTTAGGTTTGGGTCTTCTGTTCGCCGAAATACTGGTACCTGTGCTTTGGGTCATGCTGCTCTTGACTTCAGCTACTGCTGTTCAGCGCTTTGTAAAGGTATGGCGTCAGGCAAGTGTTGTACCCGAGACACCTCATCGGCTTCGTGCCGAACGGCGTCGACAGCTTCGCATGGACCGGAGAACGGAGCGACGGTTTCGCATGTCTAGTCGGCGCAACAGGCTCGGCAACTAGCCGCTAGGAGTGCTGGGTTAAAAGGTATGTTGCGTTACAGGCTGGGTACTAGGGCAGCTCGAGCTATGCCGTGGCGCCTGGGGGAGGCTTTCTTTAGGACACTTGGTAAGAGTTTCGGTCGTTTCGACAGGAAACGCCGCCGGCTAGCAGCTCGTCATATTCTTCGGGTGGGTGGATCTGGCCTAAACAAATCAGAGGTTGAGAGCACTGTGGATGGCATGTTTGCTTCCTATGCAAGCTACTGGTTTCAAAGTTTTCGACTTACCGGCATGCAGCCTCATGAGATTGCAGCTGGTTTCAGTACGGAGGGCTTTGAAAATGTTGTCGAAGCTCATGAGGATGGGAAGGGGGTCATATTAGCTATGCCCCATCTTGGAGGTTGGGACTGGGCCGGATGCTGGCTAGGGGGCGTTGCACGTTATCCCGTGGCTGCAGTCGTAGAAGTTCTTGAGCCAAGTGGGGTGTTTGAGTGGTTCCGTGATTATCGGCGCAGTTATGGTATCGAAGTGATTCCGCTGGATTCAGAGGCTGGAGTCGCTGTGAATCAGGCTTTGTCTGGTGGTTCTATTGTCGTGTTACTAAGTGATCGTCATGTTGGTGGTGCGGGCGTCGATGTGGAATTTTTTGGTGAGGTGACTACTTTGCCAGCTGGACCCGCGGCTCTTGCGCTCCGTACGGGTGCTGCTTTGATTCCGGCGGCGTCTTACATTCGAGGTCGTGGATGTCATGCCGTCGCACAGAAGCCACTAGTTGTTGCACGCGAGGACAGTTTTCGAAGAGATGTGTTACGTGTGACGCAGCTATTGGCCGTTGAGCTAGAGAAGTTGATACGTGCAGCTCCCGAGCAATGGCATTTGTTTCAGCCGAATTGGCCTAGTGATGAAGTTCCGTCCCTGTTAGAGGCCCGTGACGGGCTGTTAGCCGACTAGCGTTGGTGTCGTGCGTATCGGTTTGGTGTGTCCCTATAGTTTAACCCTTCCAGGGGGTGTCCAGGGTCAGGTACTTGCTCTTGCCCGAGCTCTTCGGAGTGCAGGACATTCAACTCGGGTACTCGGTCCCTGCGATGGTCCACCACCGGATACCGGGGTTACGCCACTTGGTAATAGCTTGCCGACCGCAGCCAATGGCTCGGTGGCGCCAATTGCTCCGGATGTGCCGTGTGCGCTTCGGACTATCCGAGCGATTCGGGATGAGGAATTTGACGTATTACATCTCCATGAGCCTTTAGCACCGGGCCCGACGGTGACAGCGCTGTTTCTTGCCTCTCTTCCGATGATTGGGACATTTCATGCGGCCGGAGGGAGCCGGGCCTATGATTTACTCAATCCCCCGGTTCGTTGGTTGCGTCGCCGTTTAGATCTAGCTTTTGCTGTATCAGAGGAAGCTGCGGCAATGGCCGGGGGCTCCCTGGGTGGCGAATACCAAGTCGTGTTTAACGGTGTAGAAATTGCCCGATGTGCAGAAGCCCAGCCCTGGCCCACCGAGGGTCCAACCGTTTTATTTGTGGGGAGACATGAACCGAGAAAGGGACTCGGAGTACTTATAGAATCACTTCGTTGGCTTCCTGACGACTTGAAAGTTTGGGTGGTTGGTGAGGGGCCAGAGACTGACAAACTTTGTCAGAAAACGAAAAATGATGAACGAGTAGAGTGGCTCGGGCGCATTGACGAGAGGGAGAAATTGTCTCGCATGCGCGGGGCTGATGTCTTCTGTGCGCCTTCGTTGCGTGGCGAATCTTTTGGAGTTGTTTTGGTTGAAGCCATGGCTGCTGGGACTCCGGTGGTGGCTTCCGAGATTGATGGCTACTCACGGGTTGCGCGATCTGGTCGGGAAGCTGTTCTTGTGATGCCGGATGATTCCTCAGCACTAGCGGTGGCACTTGAGAAAGTCTTGTCTGATTCGGATCTTCGTGATGAGTTGGTTCGCAATGGTCGTGAACGAGCCGAAGAGTTTTCTATGCGGCGGCTTGCAGATTGCTATCTTCAAGCTTATGAGACTGTGGTTAGAAATGTATCGAGGACAAGCGGAATGGGATTGTCTAGTGAATTCTAGTCATTGGGGACCACTGGTTGCGTTCAACCTAAAATGTTCAAAGGCCTTAGAAACGATTGGAGCCGATGATCGTGTCCAATAAATCTGCACCGATATTTCCCCCTTTCTTTCTCACCTCTGCTTTTGTCAGTGTCATTTTGTTCGTTATCGGAGAATTTCTACTAGCGGTGTTTGGGAGTTTCACGGAGCGAACATATTTGATTCATCTAATTATTGGGGCTGTGGCCGTAGTAGCTGGATATTTACTGGTTCGAGTGTTCAGTCGCGGTTCGTCAGAGCGATTTCTCCGTGCTCTGGGAGCATGTCCGATGACCGAGGAAGAACATTCCAGTGTCTACAATTCGATAGACGGACTTTGTCTCTCTTTAGGTATGACACCTCCGGCAGTTCATGTGGTAGATGGTATGACCGGCAATGCCGCCGTGGTCGGGTCACCTCACCCGGTTTTAATCTTCACACGTGGTGCTATTGATTCCCTTGACCCCGTTGAGTTGGAGGGCCTTACTGCTCATTTATTGATTCGTTGTCGCGACCCTAAGCTTTTGCAGCGGACCATCGGTTCAGTATCTCGTTTCTTACCTGAAGTTCGCCGTTTAGAGCGTCGATGGGCGCATCATGAGGACGTGCTTGATTTTGACCGGCTAGCAACAGCAGTTACTAGATATCCACCGGGGTTGCAGCGCGCGCTCAAGACGTTATCGAGCCTTGGCACATCCGTGTCATCCACCTCTGTGTTTAACGCTTATGTTTGGGTATTGCAGCCGGGAGGTTCTCCGGAAGTAGCCACCGAATTGCATCCCTCGCTCGGATTTCGGTTAGCGGCGTTGGAAGAGGCTTGACTGCCGCCCGGATAGTGAATTGCCCGCTTGGCCCTTTGCCATTGGGTCTTGTGGCAACGTCCCGAAAGTGCTGGAGTGGTTTCTGGGTGGATCAGGCCGGTGCCACTGGCAGTGGTCGCGTGTTCTTTTTAACGACCGAGAGGCCCGTGGCTTCTCAGGATGAAGTTCCGATGGTGTCTTGCGACAGCGACGCCCTGGCAAGACCAGCCCTAGACTTGTAACTATGAGCGAAACGAAGCGTTCCACCGGAACACAGCCAGTTAAGCGTGGCCTTGCTGAAATGCTTAAAGGCGGAGTGATCATGGATGTTATTGATGCTGATCAAGCTCGTATCGCTGAGGATGCTGGTGCTGTAGCGGTCATGGCGCTAGAGCGGGTGCCGGCTGATATTCGACGGGATGGTGGAGTCGCTCGAATGTCTGATCCGGAGATGATTGA
>Ga0310344_10000668_pt1 | contig 26645 bp, 27 predicted proteins | sample HC15DNA20200_MG_FD_203801 | JGI IMG/M metagenome (GOLD analysis project Ga0310344, IMG submission 203801) | Marine microbial communities from station ALOHA, North Pacific Subtropical Gyre - HC15-DNA-20-200_MG | ecosystem: Environmental > Aquatic > Marine > Oceanic | place: Pacific Ocean: North...
TGCCATTGACTCCACAACTATTTCTTCTCCAGCGCGATCGAATCGCACTAATTCGAGAGCATCGGAGCATTCCGGGGTACTGAATTCAGGATGGGCGTGGTCAACGTAATACCGCGCTCCGTTTGTCAACACGGCATTGACTAAATGGGTTTCGATCTCGGGAGCAAGAGTGCCCAAAGCTGAGAATCCTCTCGCATCCAAAGCTGGAGTCTCATCACTGAAATCCCACCCCACTCGCGGGGCCCCAACACCCATTCCAGGTGCAAATTTCTTACTCAAATAAGCATTAATCAGCAACGACGAAGCTCGAACAGGGTTTGTATCGACACAACCATTGTGCCTAATACCAAATTCCGTTTCGATGCCTAAGGTCTTCGTAACTGCCATCTAATAAACCTAGTCACGCACCCCTAAAGATACTGGCCAGTACCTACGGTTTCGATTGCCCGACCACCACCGTCGTCAGTATCCGAAACAAGGGTTCGCACATAGACAATCCGTTCTCCTTTCTTCCCAGAGATTTTTGCCCAATCGTCTGGATTTGTGGTATTCGGCAAATCTTCATGCTCCTTGAACTCCTGTCTGACTGCACGAGTAAGATCATCAGACACAATTCCCCGCGACCCACCCTTCAACTCTCTTTTAATTGCAAGCTTTTTAGCTCGGCGAACAATATTTTCAATCATCGCTCCAGAAGCAAAATCACGAAAGAACAGAACTTCTTTATCACCATTCTGATATGTCACTTCGAGAAAACGATTGTGTTCCTCCTCGCCGTACATATGCCGCACAGCCTCATCGATTAAAGCAAGAATAGCCTTGTGCCGATCCCCGCCTCCGAGAGTTGCGACTAAATCCTCACCTATCGGCAAATCGGCCGTCAGGTAGCGGGCAAAGATACGCGAGGCAGCAACTTCGTCTGGACGTTCAATCTTAATTTTGACATCAAGTCTGCCAGGACGAAGAATCGCTGGGTCTATCAAATCTTCACGATTTGATGCACCAACCACAATTACATTTCTTAAAGCCTCAACGCCGTCTATTTCCGCCAAGAGCTGCGGAACAATCGTCGACTCGATATCAGAACTAATACCAGTACCTCTAGTCCGAAAAAGTGATTCCATCTCATCAAAGAACACGATCACAGGCCAACCTTGCTCTGACTTCTCCCTCGCGCGCTGGAAGATAAGACGGATCTGCCTCTCAGTCTCCCCCACGTACTTATTTAGAAGCTCGGGGCCCTTGATATTAAGAAAATAACTGCGCGCCTCACGATCCCCAGAGAGTTCCGAAACTTTACTCGCCAATGAATTAGCTACTGCTTTGGCAATAAGCGTCTTTCCACAACCGGGTGGTCCATACAAAAGGATCCCCTTTGGCGCTGGTAGTTCATAATCAGCGAAAAGTTGCTGATGGACAAACGGTAATTCAACCGCGTCGACAATCTTTTCAATTTGAATGTCGAGCCCACCCACATCGTCGTACGTCACTTCCGGAACCTCTTCAAGAATAAGATCTTCAACTTGCGGTCGTGGCAGCCGCTCCAGAAGTAAACCCGAGCGAGAATCAAGTAGGGCCGAATCTCCACTCCGAATACCGCCCCGTAGAATTTCCTCACTTAAATCTGCGACACGCTCTTCATCAGCTCTACCTACTACAAGGGCACGAAGACCATCTGGCAAAGCTTCCTTGACGGTCACAACCTCCCCAACTCGTTCGGGTGAACGCGCGTAAATCACGCTCATCGAGTCATTCAAAAGAACTTCCTGACCAACTCTCAACTCACCAGAAATGTCGGGGTGGACACTAACACGCATCTTTCGTCCTGCAGCTTGCACATCAGCTGAACTGTCCTCGTTAATGCCAACGACCACACCATACGAGGCTGGTGGTTCAGAAAGTTTTTCAACTTCTTCTCGTAGCCCTTCGATACGTTCTCGAGCCGAAGCCAGAGTTTCACTAAGCTTATGGTTACGTGACACCGCTCTCGCCAATTCACGCTTGACATCACGCAGACTCGTCTCGAATTCTGCTATTCGTCCTGGCACTTCGAGGAGGCGGCGACGAAGTTCAGCTACCTCATCTTCAAAATCATCGGTCTGGCGACGATAAAGCTCTTCCGCACTCAGACCACTGTCGTCGTTCTTCTCCACGTTTGTCTCCTTCACGCGGACCTTACCTTCAATCAACACTAAACCGGGGGCAATGGTTTCTTCCAGGTTCACCCGTTCCTGCTCTCCGCTCCTGTAGACTGAATCCTGTTATTGGCTTCACGCCTCGCAACACCCCACCATCCAGAAACTCTGAACTTCAATTTCTGGCACCAATCCGTACAAATCAGCCAACGAAGGGACCCTGATAATCATGAAGGTCTGGATCGATCAAGACCTCTGCACCGGTGACGGATTATGCGAAGAGATAGCTCCTGATGTATTTACCTTGCTTGACGACGGGCTCGCTTATGTCAAAGATGGAGACAAGGTCTTGAGCGACCCTGGAGGTGCTGAAGCAGTAGCCCCTGTTCCGGAAGGACAAGAAGAAGCCACAATCGAATCTGCCGAGGAATGTCCTGGTGAGTGCATCTTCATAGAAATCGACTAAGCCTGCTCATGGGAGCGATCCTCCTTGCAGCATTCCCATCCAAATACTCGATATCCCTCTTTTTCTAGAGGCACGGAGTGCTCGATACAGCTCCATATTTGGCTTCTCCCATCAAGTCTTCTACTTCACTCGCCCGTACGGCATATGAAATTCCCGCTCCCCCAAGGGAATTAGCAAAAATGACGCCAACCACTTGCCCCTCTTCATTTACCAGTGGTGCACCCGAATTCCCGCGTTCAACGGACCCTCGCAACTGGAGAGCATCTCGACCTCCGGCAGGTTCGCCATAGACATCGCTCCCCGTAGCACGAACAATGGCATCAACCACAAGACGTTTTGTCAGTTCTGAACCGTTCTCATCGAATCCCACAAGTTCTACAGACTCACCAACAGAAGCCTCGGCAAATGATAGAGGTTCTCCTAATTCAGCCTCAGTGCGCAGTAAGGCCAAATCACTAACTGCGTCAAAAGCCACGACTCGACTGGCAGATTCAACCGATTCGGAGCTGATAATTGGAGCCTCGTTACCTGCAACGACATGAGCACTGGTTACAAGGATTCCCTCTCCCACCGCGAAAGCTGTACCAATCTGCGAAGTTCCACATTCGAGACCTTTCACTAGCCAAGTTGCCCCACGAACTGCATCGAGAACAGTCTCACCAAATCTGCTACTCCTATCAGTATCCATTTGTTCAGTCGTACTCGAAGAAGAAGCAAGATCTGATAATTCTGAATCTGGCCTATCCGAAGTACAGGTGAGTAATCCAAACAGGCAACAGGCCAAAAAAATGTGGCGGATCATCCGGCAAGCAGCCGCGCATAACTCAAGAAGCCGGTATGAGCAACCATACGATGTGCCGGACGAACCGCTGCCCCATCAATATGCCAGGTCCGATTCATCACTTCGACTGTTTCCGCACTTCCAAAACCATTTGCGCTAAGAGCCTCACGAAAATTTGCCGCCTGGACGATACTTGGGGTATAGGCAAGAATTATCCCACCGCTCCGCATCGCAACCGCCGCGTGCGATACGACTCTCCAAGGTTCTGGCAGGTCAAGAATCACCCGATCGAGATCAACCTCATCTATCCCCTTATAGATATCGCGAATTTTTATCTCATAACGGCTGAGAACCGATTCTCCCAGCAGAACCTCCACATTCTCTTGCGCTCGAGTCGCGAAATCATCTCGGATCTCATATCCGATAATTCTTGCTCCTGCACGGAGCAGCGTCATAGACAAAGCACCCGAACCAATACCTGACTCAAGAATTCGATCACCGGGACACACATCCGCGAACAGCAGAATAGCTCCAAGATCCTTCGGGTATATCACCTGAGCTCCACGGGGCATTTCAAGGATGTAATCGCTAAGACTTGGTTCAAAAACCAAGAACGAGCTACCCCGGTTCGATTTCACCTGACTCCCATCAGGTGACCCAATAAGCTCATCGTGTTCCACGATCCCACTATGACAGTGAAACTGACCACCTTCAGACAAAGTGATCAAATAACGCCGGCCTTTCCGGTCAACAAGGAGAACCCGATCCCCGGAGACAAAGTTTCTACCCATCAAAAGACTTCTTCATCATCTCGTCAAGCACGGCAGGGGGCAACAGATAAAGCGTTTACGAGACACTTCGGAAGGATCCACGCGAGTCAAAATCCCCCGAACGGCTAGTTTCAACAGCTTCGTTGGATCTTTCTGTTTGCATCCTTCATTTGACATCTTCAATCTCCAGAGAACTAGATTTTTTCAAATTCAAAATGGATATTCCTTCGCCAGGATCGAGTACCTCCCGGTGCCTTACCGGCCCGGAACCGGGTCGTCCAAATTTTTGCAGAAATCGCAATACCAAAAGAAAGAACAAAGCCACCTGCCAACCTCTGTGGCCACCTAGCAAACCTCGCTGAAACGCCCGCCACACTAAACGACTAGATCGTTCTGTAAACACAATCTGGACCTCAGATACGCCGAATTTCAACCGTCGTTGACGATCTCTTACCCATCCTGCGTCCAATCAAATAAGCAGCTCCGAATAAAGCAAAACTCAAGATGACTGCCCCCGTAATAATCGGACCACTGGATGCACCTCGCCCGTCCTCTTTTCCGTTCAATGTAACGCGCAGTGCAGTCTCTATATCTTTTCGAGTCACCAGTGATTTATTCATGACACCGTCTCAAGTTTTGCTTCGACGAATAAAGCGAACTGCCAAAATGCTGAGTATCAAAAGTAACGCAGCGGCCCCAAAGTAAGGAAAGAAAGACCATTGCCGACCCCCTATCGCTTCCCCACTCTGGAGAAGACGCATCACACCCAAAGCCAAAAGGACGCTCCCGACTCCCAACATAGCTGCCCCTAAAGTTCCGTATATAAGAGTCCGACCAATTGAGCGAAGTGGGTCTAACGTCTGCTGACGAACGTACTTCTTAATTAGTTGAATTAAATCAATATCACTCGCCATATAAGGAGTAACGGTAACGAGTGGGTTGGGTTCACCACACCGCATCCATCTAGAAGTCTGGAATTACGACAACCTCTTCTAGAACTTTCCCATACGCCATTCAAAGTTTTCAACAATCTCAATTAAAAGTTCATCAAGCAGGTCGAGGCGTCCAGCCACCGTGTTTTGAACAAGTAAACGCTGTCTGTCGTAATGACTCAAAGGCAGCAAGGCCCCCAACTGAAAAGTTCCTAACCTCGGGTCATCGACGTATTCGAAGCCACTGTCAAGAACCAACTGAGCTGATTCGCTTAACTCCTCTAGGACTCCACGCACCCGACCTCCAAATTCTTCATAACGCTCAACAAGAGAACTTTCTCCCGCTGTGTGCAGATCTTGATCGGAAAAATCATCAACCACTGCAATAGGATAGGGTCTTTCTGGCAACCACTCTAAAATTCTAATTCTGCTAACACCTACGGCTGTGAGACTTAGACGATCTTTGCTAATCCTTTGGATATCTCCAACGCGTACCAAAGTTCCGAGATCACTTCGAGTGTCCCCTCCTCCGACCTCACTCCCTCTCTCTATTAGGACTACTCCAAACTGATCTTCCCCTATCGACAGTTCCTTAATCAGCGTGAGATACCTGGGCTCAAAAATTTGTAGAGTTACTAACTCAGAAGGCAACACGACAGCTCCCAAAGGAAACATTCTTTCGATCCAACCGCTCTGAGTACCATCTAATGACTGAGGCATTACAAACAAAAACTTTTAGAGCATCTCACCGGGTAACTACTGGCAATGGTTCCAGCAGGTTGATATCCGGCCCATCGGGATAACTTACGAGAGTCAATAAAAGTCGATCGTGCAAGGTTCTCACGCCCTCTGGCATTGGGTTAGCGTTGCTTAAAAATGCGAATGTCAATATCCGACCTTCCAAAGTTTCAACGCGGCCCGCCAGACTCACCACATCACGTAAGGTTCCTGTCTTTGCGGAAACACGACCTTCGGCAGATGAGCCAACCAATCGATTACGCATGGTCCCTGACTCGCCAGCCACAGGTAAACCCGAGTGCAGGATTCCGTCCAAATGCTGCATCGAAGCGTCTAGCACTCCAAGCAGCTGCGCACACGAAATCCGATTCGTATTATCAAGTCCCGAACCATCAGCGCTAACTGACCCGAGAAGATCTACGCCAAGGTTCTCAAGAACGTCTCTCATCGCACTCAATCCAACGTTTGTGCTTCCAGGTCTCTCTTGCTCAGCTGCTAAGGCCTTTAAGAGTAGTTCCGCAGTCATGTTGTCGCTGGTCAAAAGCATCTGACGAACAATGTCTGACAAGGGTGGTGAAGTAATACTCGCTATTTCTTGGGTCACGTCGAGTGGAACTACACCAGCCTGAGGCCTTCGCCGAATCACAATTCGTCTATCTTCAAGAAGATCATCAAAATAGGACGCTGCAAACTGGGCAGGATCTACCGCGGGTGTGTTATATCCATACGAAGTACGCACGCTATCCCAATGCGTAAATCCATCATTAATACTAAGAGCACTCAGAGGGCCCGACTGTGTCTGGTTGCCAGGCCGAAAACGTTCGGGCCAGGTCGGAACAAAACGAACCGTATCGAACAAGCTCTCATCACCAATTACGGCCCCAGTAATGGTTGTCAAACCGGTCTCTGCGACCTGATTAGCCAATAAGCCCACATCTGTAAATGGCAAGCCGTCTTCATAGCGTTCGCTGTATTCGGCACTAGCAAGTAAGGGGTCACCTGATCCAACTAACCAAACATCTCCCTCAATCACACCATCAATAGGAACAGATCTCGTGAGGAGACGAGTCGTGAATCGGTAATCAGGACCAAGAAGTCCGATTGCAGCAACACCAGTAAGGAGTTTTTGTGTACTAGCTGGAACCAGTAGTGAATCAGCGTGATGCCCATAACGTTCTCGTCCAAGCTCCGAGATTGCCACACAACTCAAATCCGGTAATGTCTGAGCCGTTGCAGTCAAATCCTCAACGAGTCGGCGGTCTGCTTCAGGCTCCTGAAGAAACACCGGAACTCTCCGAACGGATAGAAGAGGTGTCCGAAGTTCAGGGGGAGGAATGGTCGGAGGTTCACGAGGTGGACGATCGTGCTCTTGATCACTCAACCAAGCCTGCCAAACACTGAAAATAGCAATCCCAAAAAGCAGAAGTGGTACCGCAACACGTCGAATCACAGAGAGCATGGTAGAGGAGCAACAGCCACCTGGTAACGCTAGTGGGGTCGATTAGACACACAAGGATTTCAATCCCCGAATATCGATTTCGCTTTAATCCGGTCTAGCTTCGATGTATGCATATACTGGCTGCCCTATTTTTCGAGGATCTCGACTTAAATTCGACCCCCGAGGGCCCCACAAAAATTAACCTAGGCGGCATCCATTTCAGCATGACAGCACCAAGTTCATCTTCAATTGCTGTTGCTCCTCATCTCATAGTTATGATCCACTGCCCGAACGATCATAAGAACTCAGTCGCACTCGAAGTCGTCTTTGAATTCAACGGTGAACAGCTCGCCCGCAACGTTCAGCCCGTCCAAATCGAACCTGGCCGATTTGGTTATCGCCTCGTTCGAGCACAGTTGGAACTCGAAACATATGGAACCATCACAGCCCATTGTCGAGTCGACCAGGGCCCCATCACTTCGGTTCCTTTCACTGTTTTACCTCCAGTTTCGGAGTAGCTCTGTGCGTTATGCAGTTGCCTTATCACAGCACCCAGATACCGGTGCGGCCTTAGGAGAAGTTGTAGGCCAAATCCTGGACCGCATTGGTCCTGCACCAGACGCGGCAATCCTCTTTATGACTGGAAACCACGCATCACAATCTGCTGAATTGGGACGGACAATTCACGAAACCCTTGGAGCTCGATGTCTGGTCGGCAGCAGTGCTACCTCCATAATCGCTCAGCGACAGGAAATAGAGGAATCAGCTGGGCTTGTCCTTTGGGCCGGCCATACAGGTCCAGTTAAAATTCTCCGACCCAGCACTCCGGGAACACTCCCTGACAACCTCGAGAAAGGAACAACTATTCTTCTTCTGGCAGATCCATTTTCCTACGACGCCGTGCAATTCGTCCGTAATATTCCTGCGGGCCTTACTGTTATAGGCGGCCTAGCATCATCAGGCACAAGGCGTGGTGAGAACCGCTTACTCATAAATCAAGAGGTCCAAACTCAAGGAGCAGTCGCTCTTGCCCTACCGCCCGAACTAGGAATTCGACCACTTGTGTCTCAAGGTTGTCGACCCATCGGGGAAGCATTCACGGTGACCTCAAGCTCCAACAATCTCCTCCAAAGTCTCGGCGGCAGACCCGCCTTCGAACGTCTAGAAGAAATAGTCAACGCAGCGGATCCCTCTGAAAGGACGCTTCTTACTCGTGGCCTACACATAGGCCTGGTTGTCAACGAACAACAAGAAACATTTGATTCCGGAGATTTTCTCATCCGAGGAGTTCTAGGTGTTGAACGCTCGACAGGCGCTATAGCCATTGGCGATCACGCCCCAATAGGTTCAACTGTTCAATTTCAAGTACGCGATGCACAGGCAGCCCTCTTCGATCTGCAAAAACTGACTGCTCGCTGGCGGGCAGAGTCGGCTTTGGTTTTTACCTGTAATGGCAGAGGTTCCCGCCTCTTTGGTAGATCCGGAGCTGATGCTGAAACCTTCGTCGAAAGTCTTGAAACCACAGAAGTCGCCGGCATGTTTTGCGCTGGCGAAATCGGTCCGATCGGGGCCCGACACTTCCTACACGGATTTACTGCCTCGGCCCTTCTTTTTGGAGCAGAACGGTCAGGCTGAACTCCACTATGAAGCTTTACCAAAAATGGTTACCCGCCGGTGAGCTGAAGGCGTATAAGGTGACTGTCAATCCCCTACTGGAGCCAACACCTTTATGAGCGTCCGTCCAGATACAACCCTTGAGGCGCGTGCAATCAATACCATACGAGGCCTAGCCATGGACGCTCCGCATGCTGCTCAGTCCGGCCATCAAGGCACCGCTATGGCTCTGGCTCCACTAGCTCACGTGCTTTGGACTAGAATTCTTTCTTACGACGCTAGTTGCCCTTCCTGGCCTGACCGAGACCGTTTCATCCTTTCAGCCGGACATGCGTCAATCCTTCTCTATTCCATGCTTCACCTAACTGGATACGGTCTTACAGCTAACGATCTCAAACAATTTCGGCAATGGGGTTCCTCCACGCCCGGGCACCCGGAAGTTGGGTCAACTCCTGGAGTCGAAGTCACAACCGGACCCTTAGGGCAAGGGGTTGCAAATGCAGTTGGCATGGCAATAGCTGAAAGAAACCTTCGCGCCCGTTTTGGTAAAAAGATCTGTGATCACTACACATATGCCATCTGTGGCGACGGAGACTTGTCCGAAGGAATCAGTCATGAGGCTGCTTCACTCGCAGGACACCTAGCTCTTGACCGACTCATCCTGATATACGACGACAATCACATCACAATCGATGGCCCTACTGAACTAGCGCTATCAGACAACGTGCAAAAACGATTCGACGCCTACGGCTGGCATGTTATGGATCTCGGAGAAGCAGCAGAAGATCTTGATGCGATAGAACGTGGGATCCAAACAGCACAAACCGAAACCAACCGCCCCTCACTAATAATTCTCCGTAGCCATATCGCCACTCCTTCTCCAGACACCGACAAACCCGCGGCTCATGGCTATTCCCTCAAGGATGAAGGGATCGCCGAAACCAAACGCCTTATTGGAATCCCCGAAGTGGAATCTTTCCACGTCCCCGAAGACGTCCTTGACATGTATCGCGAAGCTGGAATACAAGGGAGCAGCTCCCGAAAGGCCTGGCAATCTCGAATAGCCGACTGGGATGACACAGATGGAAATTGGAAAGCGTGTTGGACGGGAACCGGAGTAGTTGGCTGGGCAGATGCCATTCCCTCATGGCAACCAGGGGAACATGTTGCAACGCGTAAAGCCAGTAACGTATGCATCGAGTCTCTACTCGATGTCGTTCCTGGTCTCATCGGTGGTGGCGCAGATCTAACCGGGAATACCGGCACGACCATCAAAGGACACGGAATCCAAAGTGCAGAGTGCCCAGAAGGGCGGCAAGTGTTTTTCGGAGTTCGCGAACATGCCATGGGTGCAATATGTAATGGCATGGCTCTTCATGGTGGTTTACTCCCAATCGGAGGAACCTTCCTAGTCTTTAGTGACTATATGAGAGCTGCCGTCCGGTTGGCGGCTCTGAGTCAGGCAAAATCTTTTTTTATATGGAGCCACGACTCTGTCGGTGTTGGTGAAGATGGACCAACTCATCAACCAGTAGAGCACGCTGCTTCACTTCGCACGATCCCAGGTCTACGAGTATTCCGCCCAGCCGATGCCAATGAAGTCGCCGCAGCGTGGGAGTTCGCTATCTCCGCTGACGGCCCTACAGCCTTCCTCCTCACTCGGCAAGATGTTCCAGTTCTTGCCGGCACCGGAGACGTCAAACAGGTCAGCCGAGGTGCCTATGTCCTTATGGATTCGGACGAACTACCAGAGGTGATCCTGCTAGGAACCGGGAGCGAAGTAAACGTCGTCGTCAAAGCAGCAACCACACTCACAGAAGATGGAATCCACGTGCGAGTTGTATCTATGCCCTCATTGGATCTCTTTATGCAACAAGACCTGACTTACCGAGAATCAGTCCTTCTGCCAGATATTCCCGTAGTTTCAGTCGAAGCTGGAGTCACCTTCGGTTGGGGCGAAATCGCGGATCTCGCAATTGGTATAGATCGTTTCGGTGCCTCTGCTCCCGGAGATGTAGTTATGAAGAATCTTGGCATAACGACTGAGAATGTTGTCAAGGGAGCAAGAGACACTATCGAAAACTACAAAAAGCACTGAATCTTGACCACACCCATCATTAAGAGGACCGATGAGAATATGAATCGACTGCATGACTTGGCCGAATCATTCGGCCAAAGTCCTTGGCTGGATAATCTTCGTCGAGGATGGATCAGCTCAGGAAGACTCCAACAACTAATCGACCAGGGAGTACGGGGCCTCACTTCTAACCCTTCCATATTTCAGAACGCCATGACAGATACCGACGACTATGACCAGCAGCTATTTTCTCTTGTGGGTCAGGGAAAATCAATCGAAGCCTCTTACTGGGAACTCGTCGGCAGCGATATCACAAACGCTCTGGATTTACTTCACCCAGTTCATCTCGCTACCAACGGTCTCGATGGCTTCGTCTCTGTCGAAGTCGACCCCCGTCTCGCTGCGGACACGAAAGGAACCATTTCGGCAGCTCGTCACCTCTACCGTGAGATTGGAAGACCAAATCTCTACATAAAAATTCCCGCTACAGAAGAGGGAATCCCCGCTATTCGCACAATGATAGGAGAAGGCTGCAGCGTAAATGTCACTCTGATCTTCTCGCTCGACCGATACGAACAAGTCATTGAGGCATACCTGGATGGTCTAGAGGATTACCAGGGGGACTTATCGAAAGTTTCCTCGGTTGCTTCTTTCTTCATCAGTCGAACAGACACCGAAGTCGACCGTCGCTTAGAAGCAATCGGCAGCAATAAATCTCTATCTCTCCGTGGCCAAACTGCAATTGCACAGGGTCAAGTCGCTTACGCAATCTTCCGAGAAGCCTTTTCTGGTCCACGCTGGGAAGCACTGAAAAACCGGGGAGCGCGTCTTCAACGTCCCCTCTGGGCATCCACATCAACTAAAAATGTCAACTATTCTGACACCCTGTACGTTGACGCCCTGATCGGTCCTGACACGGTCAATACTCTGCCCGACAAAACCCTCAAGGCTTTTCAGGAGCACGGAACACTAAGACGGACAGTTGACGCTGACCTTGCACTTGCTCGCAGCATTCTCAGGGAAGTCGAAAAAGCGGGTGTCAATCTTGAAGAAGTCGCAAAAGTCCTAGAAACTGAAGGTGTTGCGGCCTTCGTGAAATCTTTCGACGAACTTCTCAATACTCTCGAACAAAAGGCCAGTGAAATACTCTAATAGTCCGTTGCAAATCACAACGGACTATTAGAGTAAAGCAATGTCCGAGACTGCCCTGGCACTAGAGAGATGTTCGATTGCTCGGACCCTCGAAACAGTCGGGGATCGGTGGACTCTCCTAATTCTTCGAGATCTGTTCAAAGGTGTACGCCGATTCGAGGGTTTACATCAAAATCTCGGTATCGCCCGCAACCTCCTAACAGATAGGCTCCGACGCTTAGAAGAAGCTCGAGTACTTCAACGCGTTCCCTATCAATGGCGACCAATCCGGCATGAGTACCAGCTAACAGCTCGCGGACGGGACCTTTCATCTGCCCTCGTGGCACTGATGGCATGGGGCGATCGTTGGTGTGCGGAAGATGGTCCCCCCACCTTACTCGTACATGATATTTGCGGGACAGAAGTCGAACAAGATGTGCGCTGTCCCGAGTGCAACGAAATAATCTCTCCGGAACATATCCGGGGTAGACCCGGACCAGGTAGAGAATAAGAAACGCTAGCGAGGTCACTTGAACTATCCAGCGCTGTCACTCCAAACCAAAAAACTCTTCGCCCTACCGAGTAGGGAACTACTTGAACTTGCTGCCACTACGCGAGACAAGTCTTACGGGACCCGCATCACATATAGCCCGAAGGTCTTCATCCCACTTACAAAGCTCTGTCGAGACCGCTGTGGCTATTGCACTTTCGCCCAACCTCCAGCACGACTCGAATCTCCTTATCTCTCCAATGAAGAAGTCGTGGACATAGCCAAAGCCGGCGCTGCCACTGGCTGCCACGAGGCTCTTTTTACACTGGGAGAATCTCCTGAGGAGAGGTACCCCGTGGCACGTGACTGGCTGGCTCAACACGGCTACCGCTCAACTACCGATTACTTAATAGCAGTCTCCCAGTCAGTTATCAACGAAACTGGCTTATTACCTCATGCCAATGCAGGAGCGCTCTCGGAAAGTGAACTGGCGGCACTTCGAGAAGTGGTCCCATCTCAGGGAATGATGCTAGAAACGCTTCGTGCTGACCTTGACTGTCATCGCGGCGCCCCAGATAAGACTCCCGAACGTCGCCTAGCTACCCTTCGGGCAGCTGGACACCTCCAGATTCCCTTCACAACCGGAATTCTGGTAGGGATCGGAGAGAATCGTTACGATCGTGCGGTTGCCTTAGAAGCAATCGCTGACCTACACCGCCAATATGGCCATATTCAAGAAGTCATAATCCAAAACTTCCTGCCAAAATCCGGAACCCGGATGCAGAATACACCTCCAAGCGACACTGACGAATTCTACGATGCGATCGCTCTTGCTCGCTTGATCTTGCCGGCAGAAATTCATCTGCAAGCTCCTCCTAACCTTTCAGAAGACTTCGGCATACTCCTTGACGCTGGCATCGATGACTGGGGTGGGGTTTCACCCATCACTGCAGATCATGTCAACCCTGAACGGCCCTGGCCACATCTCCAAAGACTTCAAGAAGAAACTGAGAAACGTGGCCATGTCCTTGCGCCACGTCTCACTCTTTACCCTGAATTCCTCGAGAATAAAGCTCGGTGGCTCGATACCAAACTGCACTTCCCTGTGATGGATCGAGCTGATGCTGAAGGATTGGGCCGCGACGATCCCGGCTCTGTATTTCCGGAACAGGTCGAGACAATCCCCAATAAAGACGGCGCTGAAGTTCGCAATGTTGGCCAAGCCTCAACCGCATGGTACTCCGGAGCGCCGAGATCGCCAGTCGACCTACTTCAGGGAAATTCTTCGAGCAAAGGACAAATAAGAGAGATTCTTGATGGCGTACTCGATGGCGAAGAAGCAAACGAGAGTCAACTTCGCTTGCTCTTTACCGCGCGTGGACCAGAAGTTCGCGCTATTGCTGAGGTAGCAGATGAACTCCGCCGTAAAACCGTAGGTGATGCAGTCACTTGGGTCGCTAATCGAAATATCAACTACACCAACATTTGCACATATAAATGTCGATTCTGTGGGTTCTCCAAAGGTCCACTCTCACTAAATCTCCGTGGAACTCCTTACCTCCTTGAATTAGAGGAAATAGCCATGCGGGCTGCAGATGCTGCACGTATGGGAGCTACAGAAGTCTGCCTACAGGGAGGCATCCACCCAGATTTTGATGGCAACTACTACATAGAGGTAACACGAGCTGTCCGTGACGCCATTCCGGATATTCATGTGCACGGCTTTACCGCTCTTGAAGTAACTGAAGGTGCGAGACGTCTTTCTGAACCACTAGATCAATACTTGAGACGCTTGATGGAAGCAGGACTCCGATCACTCCCCGGAACAGCTGCCGAGATTCTCGACGACGACATCCGAGCAGTGCTTTGCCCGGACAAGATCAGTTCCGAAGAATGGCTTGAAGCTCACCGGACAGCGCATTCAGTGGGTTTACGATCGAATATCACAATCATGTTTGGCTCAATCGAGAGGCCTGAACATTGGGTGCGCCATCTCATAGCATGTCGGGACCTGCAACGCGAGACTGGTGGCTTCACTGAATTCGTTGGACTTCCATTCGTTCACATGGCTTCCCCCATATACCTCCAAAAAAAATCTCGCCGAGGTCCAACATTCCGTGAAACGCTTCTGATGCACGCCGTGGCACGTATCGCCCTTCAGGGGCTAGTAGACAACATCCAAGGGTCATGGGTGAAAATTGGATTCGCTGGAATTAGCCAAATGCTCCAAGCCGGGGTAAACGACCTCGGTGGCACTTTGGTCGACGAAAATATCTCACGGGCTGCCGGGGCACAACACGGACAAGCAGCCAGAGAGGAGGACTTTCGATCACTCGTCAACCCATTGGGCCGCCATCTACAGCAACGCACAACGCTCTATGAGAATGCGGCTGGAAATCTACTTGAAGTGAGGCGGCCCGATGACGGACGCAATCTAATCCCGTTACTTGAAAGCTAACTTCTCCATATCCAAATTGGAGTACTTCAGAATCATGGATCACTCGGATCACTCGGATCACTCAGTAGACCTACCGCTTTTTCGATAGATCGACGTGCTCGCGTTAATCGCCGCTCTTCTTCAAGAAGTTCCGTTTCGTCTGAGTCGATAGATTCACGTAATCTCACGATAGCAAGATCGGTAAGTTCTTCAGAAATTACCTCTAAACGGTCTCGAATAGAATCGAGGTCATTCGACATCCCTATCCCCCACTTTCAGTCCCTTGTCGCCACCAGTAGCAATACGTGCTGCCACGACTTGAAGAGGATGCAACACCTGGTATCCAGAAGATGCAATATGCATAGAGCAGCCAGGATTACCACTAACGATAAGCTGGGCTTCCGATTCGGCGAATGCCCTTTCGATTGCCTCAATCTTCAGACCCTTAATCTTGCCAGCTAATTCTGGTTGCAAAACGGAGAACAGCCCCCCCGCCCCGCAGCAAAGTCCCTCATCATCAAGTTCGACTGTCTCCGCATACGGCGCTAATACAGTCCGGACATGAGTATGAACACGTTGAGCATGGCGTAAATGGCAAGGATCCTGAACTGCCACCACTGGCACCTTCCCCATCTCTGGAGGCGGAAGTCGATCAGTTCGTTCTGCTAGCCATTCGTGAACATCCTTCACCCTTTCAGAAAACTTAAGAGCATCAGCGGTTCCTAAAAAAGTTCCATACTCACGAAGAGCAGCACCACAACCGGCTGAGTCGACAAGAATCGGCTCAGTCCCAGAGAGACGTGAGATAACCCGGTTTGCTAATTTCTTTGCCGAATCCGTTAGACCTGCATGCATATGTAGGGCCCCGCAACAACCCGTTCGATCTCCTGATCGTCTAACGGTTACCCCAGATGCCTCAACAACTGACTCAACTGCTGCATGTACTTCCGGCTGCCAAACATCCATCACACAACCTGTGAACAAGATCACATCGGCAGTTGACCTACTTCTAGCTCGGTTGTCCCACAAGGGAAGCGGATTAGGGACAGGTAAGCCACTTGGGCATAAACGCAATCTCTGCAGCACTGCCAATAACCTGCTCCCTGCCCTAAGGAGCCAAGGTAATTTCAGTAAGCCAAGTCCAACTCGTAAACGTAATGAAATCGGCTTTGATTTAACTAGCACAGCTCTCGTCTCAGACATCAATTCTCCGAACGGCACTTCGGAAGGACATGCCGATTCGCAACCACGACACATGAGACAGGAATCAATCGCTTCAGACACCTCGGTATCTAGTTCCAATAATTCTTGATCGATCGCCCGCATAAGTTCAATACGTCCCCGAGGTGACTTACGTTCGTCGCCGGTCACCCGGTAACTAGGACAATGAGGTAAACACAAACCACACGCCACACAAGCTGCTAAGCCGTCATCCTCAAGGTTCAAAATGCCACCTGTCCTAGTCATCTGACCTCGCTTATGGAAGATCTAGCACCCATTATCTAACCTTTCTAGAGCCTTCAGTCGCTGCCATTTTGCCGATGATCTGAGAACGAAAAGCTCCAATGTTCACCCGGTTAAAAATATTTTCTGGTACACCATTCATAGAAATTGATACGGATCACGCCCCGGGTTCAGTCGAGCAGCGGGATCAAAGCCTTTCTTAAGTCGATTTGCGAGATCAAGAACCGCAGATGGAGGACCCGGCGGAACCCCAGCTATAGCGCTGTAAACAATTCCACTAAAAACTTCTAAAAATCCTCCTAACGGAAGACTTCCATTCCAACGGGAACGGTGCAGAGGGAGCTGAGGCACTTCACCAAGTCTCTCCAAGCCAAACTCGGATTTCAAAACTGCAGCCTCTTCTTCTACGTCTTCGTAATAACCCTCCAACCGGATCGCAACTCGTTTGCCATCCCAAAGTAGAGTGGCCGGTCGATAACATTTTTGCACGACAAGCGAATAATCAGTACAGCCCCCGATCCAAACCGTTGTTTCAGGTATTGGCCGTGTTCTCAATGTAACCCGTCCAAATAAACCCAACGTCCCAAGCGAACCAACGAGTAAGCGACATAGATCGTAACCTGTCACATTTTTCACGGTTGGGCCTCCCGCTCGAAATATTTCTCCATCAGCACCCACACAGTCGGCTTGCAGAAGGGTGTCTCGAGCTGTGCCGATCCGACACCAACGCATACTGCTTCTTCCAACTGCCAAAAGTCCACCAACAGTCGCCCCTTCACCTCCTTCAAGCGCAACCTCCTGTCCCTGTTCAGAAAGAACGGTTGTCAAATCTGTAAGCCGCATACCTGCCCCGACAGTGACGGTCATCTCCGCCGGCTGAAAAGCGACAAGCCCGCCCGGCGCGAGAACTTCGCGACACCCAAGATTCGGCAATCCCCCAAGTGCCCATTGGGTGCCACCACCACGAACACAAACCGGATCAGAAGCCCCAACTTCCTTCTGAAAGTCCTCGAGATTTCTCATATCCAGGCTCCATCTGGCATCTCAGGGAGACCTTGTAAATCACCACAACTCGCACCGGTTGGCAATACTTTATGTGGGTTAGAGATGCCTTGTGGATCAAACGCGTCTCGAAGAGTTCGTTGTGCACGCAAGTCATTGGGAGAAAACAAAAGAGGCATGAAAGCCCGCTTCTCAAGACCAATGCCGTGCTCACCTGATAGAACACCCCCAACCTCGATAGAAAGCCGGACTATCTCTTCTCCTGCCGAATAAACAGCCTCCATGACACCTGGTTCCCGATGGTCAAACACCAAAAGAGGATGGAGATTGCCGTCTCCCGCATGAAAAACATTCATAACTATGAGACCATGCTTTTCGGCAATATCAGTGACTCCAGAAATAACCTCAGCTAAGCGCGTTCGAGGAATAACCGTGTCATGAAGATAATAAGAAGGTTTTATCTTGGCGATAGCGCCGAATGCGCCTTTCCGACCTTTCCAAATCCGATCTCGTTCCTCTTTATCAGCTGCAATACGAACTGATCGCGTACCATGAATTCGTGCAATTTCGGAAATCTTTTTAGTCTCACGAGAAACCCCCCCCAGCAAACCATCCAACTCAACAATGAGAACCGCTGCTGCATCTAAGGGATATCCAGCACGGGCATAAGGCTCCACCGCTTGGACTACCTTCTGATCCATCAGCTCCATAGCCGCAGGAACGATACCGGCAGCTATCACAGCGCTAACTGTCTGTGCAGCCTCCTCTACCGAAGCAAAATCAAGTAATAGCGTCTGCACGATAGGTGGATCACGCGTCAGTCGTACAGCGATTCGCGTTGCAAGACCAAGAGTTCCTTCACCACCAACAAATGCTCCGCGTAAATCATAACCAAAAGGATCCCCTTGCTCTTCTCCCAGAACAACAAGCTCCCCATTTGGTAGTGCCACTTCTACTGCAGCCACATGAGCACTCGTTACCCCATAGGCAAGGCAGTGTGGCCCACCAGAATTATTGGCCACATTGCCTCCGATGGTGCAAGATTGCTGGCTAGACGGATCGGGAGCAAAGTGAAATCCAGTACCACGGAGATACCTCGTCAAATCAAGATTAATTACTCCGGGTTGAACCCAAGCAATACGCCGATCCAAATCCACTTCCAAGATCTTTGTCATCCGTGCGGTAGAAATGACCACAGGATCATCGCAAGGAACTGCACCTCCGGCTAGACCCGTACCCGCTCCCCGAGGTACAAAAGCCCTATCATGCTTAACCGCTACCTTAATGCAAGCAGCTACCTCCTCCGCAGAGGCCGGCAAACAAACAAAACCAGGTTGTCCGCCCCTGATAGAGGAGCCATCTTTGCTATACAGGTGCTTCGCGGCATTCCCAGAATGTACAAAATCAACACCAACCACAGCCTCAAGATCACTTTGAAGATTGTCAACAGATTTTTTCTGCTTACCTAACACAATCCTATTCTGCACCGACTAGACGGTTTCCACCCATTTCCAGGACTTATAACTACATGGGGAACATAAAATAACACAAGAAGAAACCTCATATACCTGCAATAGATCCAACAAAAGAGAGCGGAGAATCACTAAACCTCGTGTAGGAAGGTCCTATATGCGGCGATTCCGGCAAATCATGATTCGAGGCGACACTCCAGTCCTAGCTCTTTCCGTTGTCACCGGAGCACTGGTCGCACTCATTGTCGCCAGCTTTGAGTTCCTCGCCAACGACGTCCTTCTCGAAAGGATTTCAAAACAACCTCTCTGGCAAATTGCGATAGCGCCGGCGATTGGTCTACTTCTCGCTACTCTGCTCTTACACGTATTTGGTAAAGGCGCTAGTTCTGCCACTTCGGACGAATTTATCCGGGCCTACCACGAGAGATCTCCCCGACTACCGTTTCGCGAAATGCCAGCAAAACTGCTTGCCGGTATCAGCACAATCGGTTTTGGCGGAGCTCTCGGACTAGAAGGCCCTTCAATCTATGCCGGTTCTGCGACTGGATTGGCCGTGCGAAACCGTTTTCGCCAATGGCTCCGCCGAGAAGATATACGCATTCTTTTGACGGCAGGGGCAGCAGCCGGAATGGCTGCAGTCTTTAAGGCACCAGCTACTGGCGTCTTATTCGCCTTAGAAGCTCCCTACCGCGACGATGTCACACGTCGAGCGCTCATTCCTTCTCTGCTAGCCTCGGCAACGAGCTATGTCACATATATAAACCTGGTCGGACCGACCGCAGTGATACCGTTCCTCAATAACCCAGAGAGTCGAATAGGCCTGGACTTTCTCGAAAAACCGAACTCTGCAGAAGATAACTTGGTTTGGCTTAGTCAAGATCAGTTATCCTCACTCTTCTCCGGCGTAGAAGTGAGCGATATCATAGGAGCAATCCTGGTTGGGATTTTGGCGGGGCTCGGAGGCCGATCAATGGCTTGGCTTGTTCGCTGGGCAAAAGGCTTTGCCAAAAAAACTGGCCTCCTGAAACGAATTCTATTCGGAGCACCTCTACTCGCAGGTTTGGCCATTGCGGCTAATGCGGCCTTTGAAGTCCCTCTCAGCACTGGCCCAGGATTCCGTGCCATGGAGTGGGTCGTCGCACCAAACCACGGACTTGGCCTGATCGCCTTACTCTTCGGTTTTCGAATTGCAGCCACTATCGTCACTCTAGGAGCAGGAGGGGTGGGTGGACTTTTCATCCCTCTTGCGGTCCAAGGAGTGATCCTTGGACAATTTGTCAGCCAGGTTGTAGGAAGCGATCGACCTGGCCTCTATCCAATTCTCGGTCTAGCGGCCTTCCTGGGAGCTGGCTATCGTGCACCGATCTCGGCTGTCATGTTCGTAGCAGAATCCACGGGTGGATTTGTCGTTCCGGCTCTAATTGCAGCTGCAATGAGTCAACTGGTAGCCGGACCAGCGTCTGTAGCGGATCACCAGAAGAATGTTCGACTTGGACACCTAGAGCGCCGTTTCACTCTGCCCGTTACCTCTGCCTTGACTACCGATATCTTGACAATACCTCCTGACGCGACTCTTTCTGAATTTGTCTACATTCACGTTTTGGGGCGACGCGAACGATCAGTCGCTGTAGTCGAAGGCGGAACTTACCTTGGAATGCTCAGCCTTAGTGATCTATCCCAAGTTGATCGAACTGATTGGGAGAAAACATCCGTCAGTAACGTTCTGAAAACTAACCTCCCGACCGCCAAACCATCTTGGACTCTCCGCGATGCCATAGGAACCATGGGTGAATCTGAATCCGATGTCCTCCCCGTAACAGATGCAGATGGCAATTTTATCGGGCTAATCAGAGAGGAAGATATTCTCAAGCTAGACGAGATACTAGAAGAAACAGCCAGCTAAGCCATCCGAGTCGACAAAACTTATTTGACCCTAAGTCGAAGAATCAGGTTCCTCCACAGAAGGTTCGACCTCCTCGTCATAGTCGTCAGCCCACGCTTCATACGCTGTCGAATAACCTTCGTCCCGCTCAAGGTCGGGTTCCTCAGTGGACAGACTGTCTAAAATTGATTCCAGATCTAGGTCCTGATTGCGCTTAAGCGCACGGGCCTCTTCAAATCGACGGTGGCGCCCCTTTTTCACCGCGCCTCCCTCCCACATCGCTTATCTTTCCACCCACACCATAGCCATCTATACCCCCCCACCGAGGACACCGGGGCATCATAAACTGTCAATCTTTCTTGTGTGATTCGGCAACCAAACCACCCTCCTTATCCAAAGACAATGACACTCTCCCCTCCAACAGGCCTACCAACCCTTCACCAAGTAAATCATGTCGCCATCCCTTCTTTAAACGAATATTTGAATCGCCTCGGATAAAGGCCTCAATATCAGCTCGAGTTGCTAGGAGTGCAGGATCCAATTCCAAATCCTTCGCCAGCTGTCCAATCCAAGCCGATATAAGCGAGAGAATCGAGCCTTGAGCACTAGAACGTCGGACTGAAGACCGGACCCGGGAATTAGCATTCTTTACTGGCTGTGTTTCCCGCATTGCGGCCAACAAGCTATCGCTAACGCCATTTCGAAGATGACGGCTATCTAACACTGGTATTTTCCGCAGAGTTCTCTCGTCTTCTGGATTTTCTTTAGCTATTGCGAGCAACGACACATCCGGCAAGACCGAACGGGCAGGAATGTCATGTCTTTCCGCTTCACGCTCGCGCCAAGCAGCAAGAGCGCACGCCCGCTCAAATCCAGGACCTTTCAATCTGCGAATTTCCTTAACACCTTCCCATGCGAACAATGGATCCCGAGGACCGCGATCTAAAGTTAGAAGAAACTGACATTCTTCCTTCATCCATTGCATTCTGTTTCGTTCTAAAAGTTCTTTCGTTATATGGTCGTGTAAAGTCAGAAGATGCACTACATCAGCAGCGGCATACTCAATCTGAGATCCTGACAAAGGTCGTGCGAACCAATCGGTTAGCCGGTCGTCTTTCGGAATTTGAATACCAAGTAGCCGCTCAGACAATGTCGAGAGCGATGGCATCGACATTCCAAGGAATCGAGCACCAACCTGAGTGTCAAACAGATGAACAGGTGCCGTACCACATACCCAATCGAAGACTTCAAGATCTTGTCCAGCCGCATGCATGACAATCAGGACATCTGATTCCAAAATTGAACCAAACGGCTCAAAGTCAACTTTTGTAGGATCAACCAACGCTAAACCTTCTGACCATGCCAACTGTACTAAACCCACATGCGGGTAATAGGTCTCCTCACGGTGAAACTCGGTGTCCACAGCGACTCTGCTCTCATGACCTAGCCGTTCAAGAAGATCATTAAACACCGCTTGTTCTTGGATGGGTTCTGGGATTTGCCATCCCCATTTATCTAAGAAGCCCCGAGCCTCCCCACCTCGCAGGCGTTTCAGCGGATTGATCCTGTCTCGACCTCAAAACCAGCGGCACTCCAAGCTTGTGTTCCACCTGCAACGTTTATTGCATCAAAACCAAGCGAACGAAGGTATTCCGACGCTGCTCGACTGCGGTTACCTCTCGCACAAATTAGATAGACAGGACCCTCATCCGGGATTTCGTCAACCCGGTCAGCAATTTCGCCCTGAGGCAAGTACCGAGCCGTTGGGACACGTTCAGTAACGAATTCATCCCATTCGCGAACGTCGATAAGCGACACTCCCTTGAGGAGCTTCTGGCACAGTTCTTCCACACTGATCTCGGGAACGCTCATATCTCTCCATCATCAACTGCCAATATTCTTACTCGCTTACGCACCTTACTTGACCCGTCAGAAAGGAGCGGTTTTCCTCTTTGTTCGTCTTTGTAAATCAGTAACATCGTTAATGTCCTTCAATGACGCTGGTTCGACATCCGCGACTTCCACAATCGGTAATCCCATAACCGCATTTCGTGGAGCCCGTTCTCCTGAATGGAATACTTCCTCCAACACCATACGAGATTCAGTTGGCCAAACGGCATGAAGCCACTGATGTTGCCCCTCACACATCGGCACAATAACTGATCCTGGTCGAGTAAGAGCACGGTCAACAAGACAGGAAATCGTAGTTGAGGAAGCATCAGGAAAATCGCATCCCATAACGATTACATGCGAGATTCCCGGGCTATCCAAAGCCTTCAGAGCCGTCAGTATTCCACCTAAAGGTCCCGCTCCCGGCCAGTCGTCAGGCAAAACTCGAACCTGAAAATCCTCCCACTCTCCTACGGTCTGAGAATCTCTTCCGACAATTACTACTGGCGAGATCTCTGCCTCAAAAAGGGCTGTACAAGTGGTCTGAAGAATCGACCGGCCGTCAATCTTCAACGTAGCCTTGTCGACTCCCATTCTGCGGCTGCTACCCCCAACTAGGACAGCTCCTGCGACACCTCGTTTAGCGAGACTCATCGGAATCCATAGTTGATAGTCAAATACAAACCTTAATCATCATCTAAAGATTTGACCGTAAGTTCAGGGTCCAGCTGAGAAAGAAACAACTCGCATCGTTTAGCTTCATCAAACTCTTCTAATTCATTGGCGACACGAGCAAGACCAGCCAAACATCTTAAGAAACCGCGATTTTCGTTATGTTTCCACAGTACGTACCCAGACCCTCGCCAACCGTTTTGTCGCAAACGGTCAAGACCCCTGTGGTATCCGACTCGATAAGCGGCATAGGCCTCGATCAAATCTCGAGCTGAGTCGCCGACATTTGCCCAAGCGAAAAGACATCGCGGCCATCTAGCAACAACATCTTTAACAGCTTTACGCCGCTCCTCTCCCGAGAAAGAAGAGGCCTCTGCAAGGGCTTCCAAACAATCCGCCGGTTCACTGTCCAGAATGGTCTCAGGTAAACCACTACCAGCAAAGTTTACGGGTCGCTTGTTATCAGAATCAGAACGTTCAGTCATACAAGTGAGGGTACCCCTCCCCCGCTAACACTGTCTCAATGGGTAACTTCTGTCTGTGCCTACAGGGATCTACGACTTACCAGAATTAGTAACCTTACCGAAATGGGCGGATCCTTCCTTTCTGCGTTCTGTCAGCCTTGTCTTGCTCGCAGTGGTGCTAGTGGGCACGTGGCTAGTACTTCGTGTCCTGCGGCGAGTGATCGTCAAAATCGTATTAACATTGATTTTAGCGTTTCTTGCAATAGGTCTATGGGGGCAACGAGCAGAACTTCGCTCTTGTGCTGACCAATGCTCCTGCACACTCTTCGGGCAACAGGTTCAGTTACCTGCTACTCATAACCCTCGGTGTGACAGCAAATAAGTAAAATCTCGACAAGCGATCTCTCTCCTTCATCAAACCTCAGGAACTAATTCAAGTCGAAGCTCATTCGTGGCCCGTGACCTAGCATCAGTGCCCGCCAATACGGCCACAAGTTCCCCTGCCTCCACACCAGCTTCATCACGCGCTGACTTGAGTGCCTCAGCAACACGCAGAGCCACCTCTCCATCCTCGGCAAGGTGGAACGGCTCGGTCCCCCAACTTAAAGACAATTGCCGAACTGTTCGTTCATCGGCACTGAAGCCAAGAATACGCGCAGATGGCCTAAAGCGAGCCATGGAACGGACAGTAAACCCGGTCCCGGAAACGCACACAATCGTTCGTATCCCGAGTTCTTCCACAGCACGGGCAGTGGCGACCGTCATTGCATCGGTAACTGAAGTATTTGGGTCAGCGACATCCGCAAGCCGGGATTCGGCTAATTCGGCACTCCAGCCTCTATGGTCAAAATGATCGTCAGCATGCCTGGCAACACGAGACATTGTCGCAATCACATTAACCGGGTCAATACCTACAGCAGTCTCACCGGAAAGCATGACAGCACTGGATCCATCCCAAATTGCGTTTGCAACATCCGACACCTCAGCACGAGTAGGTGCAGGATTATCAATCATTGATTCGAACATCTGGGTCGCTGTAATTGCTGGGCGACCAAGCGCAATGCACTGGCGAATAATTCGTTTCTGAAGTACTGGCAACGCTTCAATTCCACATTCGTTGCCAAGATCGCCTCGAGCAACCATTACCGCACCCGATCTTTGAATTATCCGTGGTAAATCATCGAGGGCAGCGGCTGTCTCGATCTTTGCCACCAATAACGGGCCCTCCGGATGAACTGCAGTCTCTAATCGATCGAGATCCTCCGCCGATCGAACAAACGATACAGCGATCATGTCAATATTTTTTTCGCAAAAGAACTCGACTGCTCTAAGATCTTCCAAAGTCGGAGTCCGTAACGAGAGCCTGTCTGAGGGAATCTGGACACCAGGTCGACCAGATAGTGTCCCACCATGGAGGACCCTGACGGACATTCGCTCTCCTTTCTTATCTTCAATATTTCCGACTACTCGGCCATCACCAACACTAAGTTGGTCGCCGATATCAAGATCCTCAAAGAGAGCGCCATAGTCGATATGTAGCAAGTCCGAAGTACTACAGACATCGCCTACTGCAACTTGGAATACGTCACCCTCAATAAACTCCACTGGTCCTTCCAGAAAACTCGCAACGCGAACTTTAGGACCAGAGAGATCTACAAGTACTCCAACCGTTCGCCCCTCTTCTCTGGCAATTCGGCGAATTGCCGAAAGTCGGTCATTATTTTCTTCCAGCGTGCTATGAGCCATACCCAGGCGGGCAACGTCCATTCCCGCACGTATCATCCCTCGAAGAACTTCCTCGCCCTCCGAGGCTGGACCAACGGTAGCTATTATCTTTGTCCGGCGAGGCACGTCTCCACATTAGCGCTAGCAACCACTCCCGTGATGCAACTATGACGACGCAGGGTCAACATCCTTACTCGACTCATTGCCAATTTGGGATCTTTCTAACCGCGTAAGTAATCGATCTCGAATCGAGTCACCGGGTTCGCGCGCAGAACCTCCGGTTATTCTCCAACCCAGACGGCTTGAATACAACAACGGGGGCTCGCCCAGACGACCTTCACCAAACTCCACTACCCGAGCAAAAAAAAGGTCATGGTCATACTTCCCAACAATCGAATTCTCAATTTCACACCCAAGCCACGCCAATGAGCGGGGAACAACAGGCCAACCCTCCATTTCTGTGATCCACTCAGCTGCAATACGTTGGAATCTCCGTCCGGGATAGCTGAAGTACTGGCCTTCTTCGATTTGGTCTCCGGAAAGAATGGAAACCGCAAATCGTCCAGAATCTCGCATTAAGGAATGTGTATCGTGTTTCGGTGAGACGGAAACTAAAATAATTGGCTCTTCAAATGAAATCTGGCAGACCCAGTGAGAACAGTATGCCCGTGTGACACCTTCATACGTAGCTGCAACGACTTGGACACCTTTGATCATCTGCCCTAAACAACGTTTAAGTTCTCGGTCAATCATCTACACAACCCCGTAATCGGTACCGGCCCAATGAGACTCTGCTCCGGACTATCCAAGTCTTCGATAGGTTCATAACGTGTTACTAAATCCTTCTGACTCTCAACATCCTTTTCTTCAATATTCTGGAATCCTGGCTTTTGCTCATCGCGGTGGCACCCAAGTTGCACCAGAGAACTCAATGGCGGCATTTCAACATGCGGTGGACCTGGGATACCGCTACCTCGAAACCGACGTTCACGCTACCGCCGATGGAGTCGTCATAGCATTTCATGACGATGTTCTCGATCGAGTAACCGACCAAAGTGGGAGAAT
>Ga0310344_10000670_pt1 | contig 26639 bp, 25 predicted proteins | sample HC15DNA20200_MG_FD_203801 | JGI IMG/M metagenome (GOLD analysis project Ga0310344, IMG submission 203801) | Marine microbial communities from station ALOHA, North Pacific Subtropical Gyre - HC15-DNA-20-200_MG | ecosystem: Environmental > Aquatic > Marine > Oceanic | place: Pacific Ocean: North...
ATAGCAGTCAGTTCGGTAGTCAAGTTCTGCAGCGGTCCTGGTCGCACCGCACACGTCGAGGACCGTCTTCTCCCCTAGTCGACCGCAGACAGTTCTAATCCATTCAGGAAACGTTTCTGGTGCGTCCGCCGGGACCACCAATTGATCAGTCTTGGGCACTCTCAGGTTCCTCTATTCCTAATTGGCTCAGTGACCGGTTCGCCTCGGATGGCGACACCAAGTCCTATCCCTAGAAGGTGTGATCATCGCTACTAGAAAGAACTCGGGTAATGGCTGCCGCAGCTGTCGTCCACGAAGCGAGCCCCCCATAAAGCATCGAGCACACTCCTGCCTCGACTAGTTGACCAGCAGACGCCTCTTCCTTGAGAGCTCCGAGGGCATGCTCATAGGTGAAATCTTCCTGCCTGTCGGCGGCATTGACTCCCACTAATGCAAGTTGGGCAAGCCCTGGATCTAGTCCGTGGCCACCAAGGGTTTCTTCTCGCAGGAGGAAGTAGGTTTCGAGAGCCTCAGGGGCGTGTTCCTGCAACAAGGTCACCCTTGCGGGTATTTGACCGAAGACCCCAAGAAAGTATTTCTCGATCTCCTTAGGGTCTGGACTATCTGGTGTAGTTGGCCGAGGGGGTATCTCACCAAGGGAACCCGCGGCGTTCAGCAGGGTCTGGGCGGCCGGCGCTCCCCTCGATAGGAACAGAAGCGCCGCAAGCATTCGCCAGTCCGTGAACTCGCCACAGAACGATTCCACCCAACGACTACAGCCTTCCCTGTCACCTTTCGAAGCTGCAATCGAAGCGACTATGACGCCCTTTTCTCCCGAGGAGAGCGATCCGTCCTGTCGCAGCGATTGGGCCAAACTCGCTAGAGCACGGTCCACGCGCGGGCTTGCATCCTGGAGGTTAGAAACCCAAGTTTCCATACCTATGACGTCGTAATGGCCATTTGACATGCGGGAACTATAGTGCCAACCGAACGATTGGTTGAAAGGAACCTTCCTCTCTTTTGGTCGGTTGTCGAGGTCAGGAGACGGTCATGACATCAGTTGATACAAGGTTCGAAGATGTACTGAGTGGATCTCCCGGTGACCTCGGCCCCTTCTATAAACAAGCGCGCAACGAGTCGCCTGTTTTCTGGAGCGAGGCAGCAGAGGGGTGGATCGTTTCCCGTTACTCCGACGTAAAAACTGTCTTGGCAGATAGGGGGTCATTCGGGCCGCTTATAGAAGGCAAAGGATCAACAGCGATCTATGGAAGAAACGTTCTCCATATGGAAGGCATCGAACATCGCCGTAAGGACGCGTTCATAGCCAAACATATTCGCAACAGAAAACTTCTATCTGATAGCCAGGAGAACTACATCCGCCAATTGTGCAAAGAGCTTGTGGACGAGTTGCCTCTGAACAATCCGATAGATCTGAAGAGCGGCTTCACCACTCCGATGCCGCTGATTGTTACTGCGTGGATAATGGATATGGAAGAAGCCGCAGGTTTTCGTACCACCTATGACCGGATGGTCGCCGCCAGCACTTCAAACCAGAGTGGAGATCCAGACATCCTTCGAGATGGCCTAAAAGCTATAGAAGAGCTCCACGAACTGATCACTCCCCGACTCATAGAGAGACGCTCTCAGCCAGGCGAGGATTACATCTCCACCCTCTGTGAAGGCGAATACGACGGAGCGCCGATCACCGACGCTGAAATCCTCTCCTCCTCGATGTTCCTTCTAGCAGCGGGAGTGGAAACAACAGACAGGGCCTTAGCGAATCTGCTTCGAATACTTATTTCAGAGCCAGAACTCTGGATCGAACTGCAGGCCAACCGAGACCTCCTGCTCCCAGCCCTCGCCGAAGGCCTGCGATTTTGCCCTCCCGTCCATGCCATCAACCGTGCGACGAAGAAAGACGCCTCTATTGGGAACCAGGAAATTCCTGCAGGTTCCAAGGTGCTCCTGTTGCTAGGTGCCGCAAACCGCGACCCCGAGATATTCGATGAACCAGACAGTTTTATCCTTGATCGATTTGCCGAAAACGCCGAAGCCCAGTTCAGTGCGAACGCGACAGTGCTCTCCTTCAGTCATGACACGCACTTCTGCACCGGCTCACTGCTCGCCAAACTCGAGATGATTGAAGGGATGAATCTCCTACTTGATACCTACAGCAGGATCGAATGGACTGAAGATCCTCCAGAAGAAGAGGGCTACATCCTCCGAGGCGTGAGAAGTCTTCCTGTAAAACTTCAGACCAACTAGTCACCCAGACCCTGGACCCCAATCAGCCGGGGCCGGTTCCGTACCGGGCCAGCGTTTGCGAAGCAGAGAGTCCATTCCGTCTGGGAGTTCGCTGAGTTCCATTGCATAGAGTTGCTCTACGCGCCGTTCGGCAAACCGCCACTGACCGTCTTCTCTCCTGTAGGAGTCGAAGTACCGGAGAGCAATCCAAAAGGCCCGGCCACCTATTGCTAACTCTGCGTGTGCACAGACCACGCCTGATCCCAAGTCTCCATCTACCTCGGTGACTTCAACAGAGTGTGGGTAGTGGTATGTGACTCCAAACATTGAAGTGCGTTGTTCGTAGTATTCGATTATCCGATCTCTGCCAGTCGACGGACCTTCAACAGCATCAAACGTCGCATCTTTGCAATACAACGCCCCAAGGGACTGCCAGTCCCGGTCATCAACAACTCTTCCATACGCTGCGACCAGATCTCCTATCTCGATCCTCGCTTCGAGATAGTCGAGCCGACCTTCTAATGAATCCGATTTATCCATCACCAACCTCCGGTCTGAACTAGCAGATTATGTCCAGGGTCAAAATTGCTCCCTACTGAGCCTCGCCGAACTGCTTCGGTCGCATGGGCTCGATCGCTACTCGACGGCAACTTGCACCTCGGGCAGGTCGCCGATCGCTGACCTTCATCACTGCCCGACGTCGATGCATGCCATTCCTGGATCGTTTTAGCCCGCAAGAAAGGGGGCCGCTGAGTCCCTCCCCCGGCGGCGCCGCCCATACAGACACCTACCGAACGGTTGGTAGAGTCGACCGGACCGATCCTCAGGAGCGAACTCGCGAATGCCCGACCCATCCGACCGGCAGGGGCTGCTTAAAGGAACTGGAGCCCCTCTTAGCGAGATGGCGCTTCGATACGAGATGGAAGATCGCGCTCTTTTGCGCGTCTTGAAGGATCAAGCAGCCAGGAGAGGTGACCATCCTTGGCTGATTTTCGATTTCGAGTCACAAATAACCTTCGCCGAGGGATACGAAATGTCCTGCAGGATCGGACAAGCACTGGTCAGGGACGGACTTTCTGGCAGCCATGTGGGCCTGTTCATGGAAAATCAGGTCGAATTTTTTCCGACCATGTACGGCACTCACGCTGCAGGGGGAATAGCGGTGCCGTTCAACGCACGGACTAGAGGACTGCACCTTCATCACGTTGTCACCAAAAGTGACGTATCGGTGATTGTCGTGAGAGACGAATACTTTGAGCATCTCCAGGACTTGGACGATATTGGCGTAGTTGAAACTGTTGTCGTAGTTGGCGAACCCCCTGAAGTCGAGATACTCCACGGGGCTGCGGTTGTGGCGTTCGACCAGTGGATCGCTGACTTGCCTCCCAAACTTCCAGCAGATCTACCTCACTGGAACGAGAACGCCCTTATTCAGTTCACTTCTGGTACTACCGGCCTCGCTAAAGGAGTCGTTTACACACACCACTTCCTCTATCTCGCTTCGGCTGTGTTCGCTGATTCTCTCGAACAGACTGAGAACTCGGTCTTGTTTACCCCTTTGCCCATCTATCACGTTGGCGCCATGCACATTGTGGGAAATCTTTCTTTGCATGCCGGCTGTACCGCACATTTGATGTCGTCCTTCTCCCCGGAGCAATATTTTCAGCAGGCCGCACAAGCAGGTGCCACGTTTTCAATCATTCTGGGGCCGATGGCGGCGATTATCGATAAGCGCACTGAAACCGTCCCCGAGCATCAGCTCGAGCTCATTTACTGCCCGCCGGCCCCACCAGACCTCGAGCGGTTTGAATCACGTTTCGATGTCAACGTGACTTATCAGGGGTATGGCATGACTGAGATCTGTCCGATTCCCGCCCGGGCAGAAATGCTGCCCAGCAAGTCGATAGGCGCGATGGGCCGGCCTGCTGAATGGACTGAATACGGCGTTGTTGACCAGGACGACCGCCTCCTCCCTCCAGGCGAGGTCGGAGAAATGGTTTTTCGGCCTCTGATTCCTCACTCAATGATTCGGGAGTACTACAAGGACCCGGAGACCACTGTGGATTCATTTCGTAACTGCATGTTCCACACTGGCGACCTGGCCTTTTACGACGAGGACGGGGTCATGACTTTCGTCGGCCGCCAAAATGACCGAATGAGGCGGCGCGGTGAAATGGTCGGTGCGACCGAAGTTGAAATCCCAGTTCTTAGCCTTCCTTCGATAGCTGAAGCCGCTGCGTACGGGGTTCCATCTGAACTTGGTGAAGAAGACATCAAACTGGACATAGTGGCGACGGAAGCGGTTGACCTCCCGGAGCTACGGGCCTGGTGTGAGGAAAATCTGCCCCCGTACATGGTTCCTCGCTACATCGAACAGCGAAATGGCTTTCCAAAAACACCAAGTGAGAGAATCGAAAAGTACAAACTGAAGGAGGACGCCTTGAATCGTCCCGAGGTATTCGATTTTGAGGGAAGGAAATGATCATCAGATTCGGCATGGCTCCTCGGCTGCCGGAATCGAGCTTCGAATCGTTCCAACGGCACTGGATGACATCTCATGCCGACGCGGCTGGAGCCATACCCGGGCTAATGGCCTACACCCAGAATCATTCAATACTGGTTGAAGGAAGGCCACTACTTCCTTACCCAGGTTTTGATGCTTGTTCCGAATTGGCATTCGAAACTGTTGAATCGATGAACGACGGATTTTCTTCGCAGCAATATCGCGAATCTGTCCGTCAGGACGAAGATGCATTTATTGACAAATCACGCTTCTCCCTTGCGCTCGTGCGTGAACAGCTAGCAATCGGCAATTTTTCTTCAACCCCAGATTCAGCGGTCAAAACAATCAGCGCCTTTCGTTGCCATCCTTCAACTGAGGGGCAGCGCCTCATCTCAGCTCTTTGTGAAACCGCGGTGGGTGCCGTTGCTAAAGACGACCCGCTCGCTCAGCGTGTATTGACCACTGACCATGAGGCCCACGCAGGACAGCCGCCAGCGGTCTTTGATGCAGTACACATGGCATGGTTCCCGAGCCTGGAAATAGCCACAACTCACCTGCGTTCGAGCAACAGGGATCGCGCAGAACTAGCACTAGCCGGACTCGTATTTGGGAGGGTCGACCTTCTCGTTAAGGAAATTCATGTCGTCGGCCCTGCCGGACTAACCGAGGCTTGAAATGATTCGATCTGAAAAGTCTTCGGTTCCGAAAGAACTCGGGAACTAATGAGTTGGCGAACTCTCGGTCAAGTTGCGTTGCCCGACACTGGCACCGTCAACCACCCAAACGTGCCACTTATCGATCGCGTCGACCACATCGGAATCGCCGTTCGTTCGATCGCCAGCGCAGTGCCTCTCTACCGAGACGCATTCGGCGGAACGTTGATGTACGGAGGAGATGACCGACGCCTTGGCATTCGCTCGGTCGTGTACAAACTGGCGAACTTCAAGATAGAGATCCTCGAACCGCTATCAGACGACTCATACCTCGCCGACTTTATTGAACAACACGGCGAAGGTTTCCACCACATCACACTCGCCGTAGATGACGTCAGTAAGACAATTGGCGACCTCACGGGTTCGGGGTTTGAGGTAGTTGATACAGATCTCTCTTCTCGGGAGTTGTGGCAGGAAACGTACGTTCGTCCCAGGTCCGGGTTTGGCCTCCTGATCCAGATTGTCAAGACTCCGATCAGTTGGGACGAACAGCATCCCTCGATGACTGTCGAACAGGTCTTGAACGGCGAGTGGCTGTGGTGGCAGAGTCAAACCTGGCACGAGACAATGCTTCCCGACGACTACCCCTTCTGACACCAAACGAGGAGTGAAGAGTTGGCACATATAGATGTCCCCGACGGCGATGGCCTCGAACGGCTCCGGGTGTGGGAAATGGTCCCGCATTTCGGCGTCGGAATCGACGCCATGCGCAAAGCCACATACGAAGTCTCCTCCCTTTCCCCTCGGGTCCGAGAGGTAGCACGAATGAGGATCGCCCAAATCAACGAATGTCCTATATGACTAGATACTCGAGCTGCATCGGCGATGCAGCAGGGACTCACCGAGGAGATGTACTCGCACGTTCATGAGTACAAGGACTCACAGGACTACTCAGGGCAGGAACGTCTCGCTATCGAATTTGCGGAGCGGTTCGCCACAGAACATCGGGACCTGGACGCTGACTTCTTTGCTGAACTGCGGAACCAGTTCAGCGATGTCGAAATCGTCGAATTGGCTACCACGATCGCCTTTTGCCTAGGGATCGGTCGGGTCTACACGGTGCTCGACATAGCGAACGAGTGCCCTGTCAGCATGGAATAGCCCCGGCGTTGCTCTCCAGGAGAGCGCTACCCAGAGCCGGCGTCCTGTTCCTCCGCGAACCGATCCTGTAGTCGAAACTTCTGAATCTTCGTCGCAGACATCGGCCACTCGCTTGCAGAGATGAAGCGGACGTAACGAGGAATCTTGAATTTGGCAATCTTCCCGTCGCAGTAGTCGATCACTTCTTTCTCCGTAGCCTCGCAATCTGGCCGTAGTTCGACATACGCGGCTGGCACTTCGACATATTTGGCGTCAGGCACAGCGATGACCTGGGCAATGCTCACGGAAGGGTGGGTTTGCAGCAGGGACTCGATTTCAACAGCAGCGACGTTCTCCCCTCCGACTTTGAGCATGTCCTTGACCCTGCCCAGATACGAAACTCGGCCCTCTGAATCCAGTGCACCAATATCGCCGGTGCAGAACCAACCGTCATCATCGAAGGACTCCGCGTTCTTCTCCTCGTCCTTGTAGTAGCCCTCAAACAGGTTGTAACCACGCGACCAAATCGATCCTCGTTCGCCATTCCCTACGGGTTGACCGGTTTCAATGTCACGAATCTCTATCTCGATGCCATCGAAGGGACGACCAGACGTCGTAGCCCACGTCCCGGGTGGATCATCGGGCCGAGTAAAGCAGGCCACGCCACCAATCTCAGTGCACCCGTAGGCGTTCAGGTGTCGGGAATCAGGAAGCCTCTTGTGGAGTTCACGTAACCCGTCAGGAGATGAGACGTTGTTCCACGCCCGGATCCGAGTGAACTCCCTTGAATCCCAGTCCGGATGATCCAGGATGGCATTCGTCACGGTGGGAAACGTGGAAAACGAAAAGGTACATGCCTCATCGCGCAGTTGCCGGATTGCCGCCCCGGGCTCCACATGGGTGAGCGTTATGTACGTCGATCCTGCATCGATACAACCAATGAGGGGGAGGATGGCGCTCATGTGAAAGAGAGGGAGCGGATCCCAGAACCGGTCTTCTGTGGTCAACTCGAAGCAATTCCTGCAGCCCGTTACCGCTGTGCGCACCAGAGCTTCGTGCGTAGTTGGACAGCCCTTGGGGTCCGCAGTAGTCCCCGAGGTATACATCATCATGGCGATATCGCGGATGGCGATTCGGCTTCGCAATCGGTGGACATCCTCGCTAGGGACGCTTCCAGCCAACGCTTCGAAGCGATCCCGATCGACCATCCCGGCCGGAGATGAGTCACCGAGCATCACGACGTTTTTCAGTTTTGGGGCCACATCCAACTCGAGGGCGGTTGGATCCGACGCCACTGAAAGCCCGGGCAAGCAGGAATCAAGGATTTCGACGTAGTCAGTGTGTTGGTCGACGATGTCACTTGTCAGGAGGGTGGTCAGGTCTGCATTCTCGATCAGGTACGCCAGTTCCCGGTCCTTGAATCGGGCGTTGATGGGCACTACCCGGGCTCCGATCAAAGCTCCCCCGAACATCACTTCAACAAAGTCGATGCAGTTGGGCATGAGGATGCCGACAGCATCACCTCTTCCCACGCCGAGCCCGAGGAGGGACCGTCCAGCCTGGATGGCGGACTCCAAGAGGCCCTCAAACGACCGCCGGTCATCTTGGACCACGATGGCTTCCTTGGAACCATGTTTCTCGGCCGACCGAACAAGCAAGTCTCCAAAAGTGGTCACCTGACACCAGTCCATTCCTAACCCCTCAATCTCCAACACGATTTGGTCGATGCAAAAACAACGTCAGCAACCATTTTTCGCCGCCGAACGACCTGCACGACGGCCGAATACTAGGTGGGGACCAATCGTCCCACCGGCTCCCGGGTACGCGGTCCCCAGAGGATTAGCCGCCGTATTGCCAACGGCGTACAGGCCAGGAACAGGAGTTCCTTCAGACAGGACCCTGCCGTCTTCGTCAGTTACAGGACCGCCCTTGGTTCCAAGACATCCTGGAAGCACCGGTAATGCATAGTAGGGAGGTGCAACTACCTTCCCCAGACTCGGATGTGGACTAGTCGGGTCGCCGACAAACCTGTCGTAGGCCGACTGACCACGCTGGAAACGCGTGTCGACGCCACCGGCTACATCTCGGTTGAACTCCGCGACCGTTTCTTCTAACTGGCCTCCGGGTATGCCCAACTCACACTCCATCTCCTCCATAGAGGACACCGAGACCAGCCATTCAGGATCTGGAGCATCTCTCCGGATCGTGCCGATGTGATACCGCTTGCGATAACTGGAATCAAAGATCAGCCACGCCACCACCCCGTCTGGACGAAGTCCTGGAAGTTGCACCAGAGCCCGACCGGCGTCGTTGTAGTTGAGCGACTCATTGACAAATCGCCTACCGGCGCCATCGACCATCAGAGATCCCGGTCGAGCACGCTCGGTGAGGAGAAGTCGAAAAAGCTGTTCCCCGTCTATGAACTCGTCTGGAAACACGGTGGACGGACACCACCAGGCTTCCTTCATATTGCCGATGTCAGCACCGGCCTGAACTGCAATGGAGAGACCATCACCCCTAAGCCCTGGCACACCAGTGACTCCCGGAATCTCCCGACCCAGATGCTCCACGCAAAGGTCCCTATTGCGCTCGAAGCCACCTGTAGCAAGAACGACCGACGACGACTCGGGAAGGTCGGCAAGTGAAGCGATCCTCCTACCCGCCTCAAAGCGAACTCCTCTTTGAACCGCTGCCGAGAAGAGTCCGGCCACCAACGCCCGACCCATCGTCAGAATGCCTTGTTCTGTCCGCCTCTCCAGTTCCTCCTTCGAGGGTATGCCGTCCAAAAGTTCCCCATACGCCACGGGTGAAGCCACATTGGGCGCAGACCTGATCTGCCGGGCTATTTCCTCCGGGACCGGCCATCCGCGCGGTTCAAGGGACCGGTGCCCCAGTCGACCGCCAACGCACTCGGGGAAATAGTCAGGATAGGGAAGGGATTCCCAACGCAGCGGCGTCAACTCCTCAACCCAGAGAGCAGTACTGCGGGCTTCTTGGACAAAAACTTTCAGAAGTCCCAAATCGATTTCACCATCAACCACCGCGAGGAGATACCGCAACGCATCGTCGTCGCTGTCCTCCACGCCCTTTGGTTCCATCAAGTGGTTGTTAGGCATCCAGGCAACGCCGCCTGAAAGAGCCGTGGTCCCACCAAAAAAATCTGCCTGTTCGATCACATGAACTGCTGCTCCTGCCTCCGCTGCAGCGAGTGCCGCTGTAAGACCAGCTACCCCGGAGCCGAGGACTACGACTTCTTGCATGGCCGCTATCTCCCGTGTTGCAGATCTAGCCGGCGTCGACTTGTCGAGCGACTTCAGCCGTGTCAAACCACTGGGACAGATTCATAATCTTTGAGTCTTCAATATCGAAAATGTCAACAGCCAGAAAGGAAACTGGACTCTGGCTACACGTGATCCCCGCGAAATCGATCTCTACGACTACGCAGTTCCCATCCGATAGAACCCGACTCGGGGTATCCACATGCTTTGGAAACTTCGCAAACACCTTGCGAAAGAAATGCATGATCTCGTGATGACCAGTGCGCGAACGGGTACCAGGTGGACGTAGCACCGCTTCAGGGTGAAAAACGTCTTCTAGAACTTCATAGTCCTCATCGTTGAGGGCTGCGAAGTAGCGATCAATCAACGAGCGGTGTACTGGGTTCATAGGGAATCAGGGACCTAACCTTTGGTGACTCCGAGGCTTAGACCGCCGTCAACCGCAAGAACCTCGCCGGTGGTCCATTCAGCACACACCAAGTATTCAAGCGCCTCGGCGATCTCTTCTGTGGTGCCGATTCGTCCAAGCGCGTGGGCAGATGCAAGTCCCTCTACCCGCGCACGAGACTCTTCGTCATCTTTAGCCATTCCACCACGAACCAATATTTCCGTGTGCACTCCGCCGGGTCGGACAGAGTTCACTCGGATCCCTTTACGCCCAAGTTCGGCAGCCAGTACACCGGTTAAGGCCTCGATGGCACCTTTTGTTGCGGCATAACCCGAGGCGCCTGGGAACGCCCGGCGTGTATGCACAGACGCGGCAAACACGATGCTCCCTTTGCTCTTGGACAGGTGGTCCTTAGCGCACTGGGCCAACATGATTCCTGCGACAACGTTGGAGTGGAAGAGTTCGAGAAGACGATCTTCTTCGAGAGAACCAATCGCCCCTACATACATGTTGCCGGCGAGGCTCAGTAGCGCATCCAACCCTCCGCCGTGTTCAACCGCAGCTTCAACCATGCGCTGCCGATCCGCGGCAACCGTAACGTCCCCTACCACCGCATTGCATCGGGCCCCGATCTGTTCAGCAGCGACAAGAAGAGGTTCTTCTCGTCGCCCAGAAATAGTTACGAAGGCCCCACGACTGCCAAAGTGCTTCGCTGCGCCAAGGCCGATTCCAGACCCACCTCCGGTAATTAGGACGGACATTTCATTCAGTGAATGCATCTATGCGTGTCCTTACCGCCGTCCAAGAAGCGCAGGGAAAAGCTGACTAGACAGGAGGTTGTCACGAAGTTCTCCATCGAGCAGGACCAAGGATGGGGGGGAAGGTCGTGGGGAACTCGGCTCAATCACGCTACCCACCATCTCTCGACAACGCCGGTGACGCGGTTCCAGCGGTTGACTCCACGACGGGAACGGTGACATGGCGGGAACGGTGACATGGCTTCCAACTATCAACGTCCGAACTCACGCAGCCTCATGCCATCCGGGTCAATCACGTCTCTAATCAAACCAACTTGCTCAACGGTCGGGACAACAGTTTCTGGTACGGAAGAACCTTCAATCAGCAACTCGAAACCCGTCGCTTCTTGGACTTCTTCCGTCGTGACCCCTGGATGGACCGACTTGAGCCGCATGTGCTTCGTTTCAGGATGGAAGTCCATCACGCACAGATTGGTGATGACCAGCTCCGGCCCTCCGGTGAGTCCCAGTTCCTCACGCTCGTCACCACCTCCAAGCCATCCGGCACATGACACAAAGTCGACTTTCTCAACGAAGGATCGCGGATTGTGGTTCGGATTCCAGAAGAAGAGGCGTTTGCCGATCGAACCCATGTCACCGAGGCCCGCCGTACCGGGAAGGCGGACCTTCGGTCGGTGGTAATCGTCACCAATCACTGAATTATTGCCATTTCCATAGCGGTCAAGCTGTGCAGCTCCCACACAAAACTTTTGCAGCCAACTCCCATTGAGCACGATGTCCCAGAACGTTGAGTACTGCTCTAGATACATGACGGAGTCTCTCCAAAGAGGCGCCTCAAGAGTCGAGGCCGGGACTCGCTCGGGCCGGGCATCAAGGCCAATAGCGCTAGCCACCCATACCAGGTCAGGAGCATGTGTAAGCCGAGCTAGCTGGAAAGCAATAACCGGAATAAATGAAGCCATTCCGTTACAGGCCTGATCGTTGTTGTCCAGCGTTGCGGACAATGCCGTGATCATCAACTCGTCGACCGTCCAGTCAATCGAAAGCTCGTCGTTCACGACGTGATCTCCCAGCGCTTCAACTCTTCTAGTCTGCTGACTCCACCTACCCGGTCAAGGTATTCCTCTTGGGTGTCTGGTTCATAGATGTAGCGTTCCATCCACAATTCGGCACCTTCAGGGTCACGCGCAACAGCGATCCACTCCTGGTGAAAGGCCGTGTCATATCCGTAGCGTGGGTTGAACGAGGTGGGGTGTGCCCCAAATGGCACCTCGACGACAGCATCTACCATGAACCCTGGAAGGAAGGTTCTTTCCGGGCTTTTTCGGAGGACCTCCGTGTCGACGATCTCTTCGACTGTCGCTATGACTTTGTTGGCCGCCTTGGGCATGATGCCAATATCTGGCCAAACCGCTGTGGGGTCCATCTGGAGGTTCCCGAAACGATCTGCACGGTGACAGTGGATAAGAGCAACGTCTGGAATAAGTGCCCGGCAGGCGACTACATCTAACCCACCAAACGGATCAGAGATCATGACCAGATCTGGGTTGATCGCGATGAGATCTGTTCCGATCAGACCGCGCGTCGGGAGGAACGGAAGGTTGCGCGCTCCTGCTCCAAGTCTCGCGTTGAGGGCGGTTTCTGAGAGTTCCTGGACGACGATCTCTCCTGACTCCACGGCGTTCCTGTACGCCTGACAGAGGCCGAACTGTTCCATCGATACAGCCGCTCCTGTAAATCTGTCCATCGAACGGGCCGCGGCCATGAGGTCGATGGGGATACCACCAACTAGAGCTACGACTTCTAGGCCAGTGCGCCCCTGTCGGATGAGTTCACGGACGGCTGCCATCGGTGCCGACTGCGTGGCCATGTTCTGGATAGCCACAGTTGCACCGTCCGGAACCATCCCTATGGCTTCTCTAATAGATGTCAGCTTTTCTTCAGGCATTAGTCAGCCACCCTGATGATCTCCATGCCGCCATGCACCTCAATGACCTGACCGCACACATAGTCGCTGTCGACTGAAGCAAGCCATGAACAAACACCGGCCACATCCTCCGGTATCCCGGCACGCCCGATGGGTATCGTCGTCTCGACAGATCGAATTACTTCTTCCGGCAAACCAAAATCGCCGCCTTTCTCCTGAACAGAGGTCATTCGCGTACCGGAGATGTAACCCGGAGCTATTGCGTTCACGTTTATTCCGTAGGGTGCCCATTCGCGTGACAGGGCCCGAGTCAGCCCATTGACTCCTGCTTTCGCTGCCGAATAGTTGGCGTTCGCTGCTGTTCCGTAGATTCCATTGATCGATGACAGATTGACAACCTTCTTGTTGTGCGAGTCAGCGCTGTCTTCCACAGCCCGCAAGAGGCTGAATGCCGACCGGCACATGTTGAAGGTTCCCGTGAGCGCGACGTCGATGACAAACTCCCAAGTCTCGTCAGTCATACGGTGGGCCATTGCAGGCCTAGTCACACCGGCGTTGTTGACCAGTACATCCAAGCGACCGAATTCCTCTCTTGCTGCGTCAACAATGTGATCCGCACTCTCTGGAACTGCAACCGATCCAACTGCGGGGATCGCCACAAAGCCCATTGCGCGCAGTTCTTCTACGGTCTCGAGTGCGCTTGATTCGTCGAGATCATTGACCACCAAGGACAGGCCGTCAGCAGCCAATCGACGTGCAACGGCACTGCCTATACCGCGTCCGGCGCCCGTAACGAGGGCAACTCTCCTACCGGACATGCTGGCTGTCAGACGGGCCCGAAGGCCGGATCAGGTCAGACACTCAGAAACTCCTCGGTAGCCCGAAGGTTTCCGCGATGCTATTTCGTGCCATCTCATTGGTAATGGGCCCAATGCGATAGAGCCGGGAATCACGCCAGTACCTCTGAGGCTGCGTCTCAAGTGAATAGCCGAGGCCGCCAAGAGCCTGCATCGCAATGTCCGCGCACTTTCCTGCGTATTCGGAAGCAGCCACCTTCGCCATATTCGCTTCCCGACCACAGTCATCCCCTTGGTCGCTCTTCCAGGCTGCGTAATAGGTCAAGAGTTCTGCCTGTGTCTGCATCATCGCCATATCAGCGACGTACTGGTGCCACACCTGGAAACTTCCGATGGTCTTGCCAAAGGCCGTGCGATTCTTCAACTGGTCGAGGATCTCCTCGATCGTGCCATCGATGATTCCAGTACAAAGCGCAGCAACCATGATGCGCTCGTTGTTAAGGGTCTTCAGCATCTGGTAGAAGCCCATCCCCGGCTCACCAACAACAAACTCATCAGCTACGAAGACGTCGTCCAGGAATACGTCACAGGAACCGACTGATCGCATCCCGATCTTTGGGATTTGGCGAGCCTCCAAGCCTTCGGTCGGATTCGGCACGAGGAACAGAGTGACGCCTTTAGCCGGCTTGTCTTCTATCTCCTCGGTTCTCGCCATCATGAAGAGATAGTCCGAGACGTGTGCTGCGGTGCACCAGGTCTTCTGTCCGTTTAGCCGCCAGCCTCCGTCCACCTTCACGGCCTTGGTCCTCATTGCGCCCATGAGGTCCGTTCCACCGGAAGGCTCGGTTACAGATATCGCAACCCTGGTCCTTCCAGCAGCCATGTCGGGAATCAACTTTTCCCTAACTTCGTCACGGGCAAACTTGTCGATCGACTTTGCACAAAAGGCGTTGATTCCGTAGATCCAGGTCAGGCCTGCAAGAGATCTGGCCATCTCGCGGGTCAGGATCATTTGCGTGACGACGTCGCCACCTTGACCACCGAGTTCCTCCGGAAGGCCGATCGCGTGGAAACCCGCGTCGGACATCTTGTCCCACAACTCGAATGGGTAATCAAACTCCTGTGCCTCGTATTCCAATGATTTGGACTTTGGGCACTCGCGTTCGACCCAATTGCGAACCGTGTCACGAAACATTTCTTGCTCAGTGGTAAGAGAAAATTCCATCATTCCTTCTCTTGTAGAAGAGGGCTAATAAGACTTCGACCTTCACTCAATATCGCCAGCCGTCTCCGAACGTGGATAGTCGACGACCTAGGTAGTGCTCTACGCATGAGAGAGCCGCCCGCGCAGCTCGATCTGTTCCGACCCCCCGACTCTTGAAGGTCTCGCTCGCGAAATAGAGTCCATCGACAGTCGGTGCCCGCCAGTCGGGTCGGAACGAGCCAACCAACATTGGCTTCTGTATCACGCCGAATGCTGGGTCGAAAACAAGGCCCCGGCGTTTCCAGACACCATCCTTGAGACCTGGGTACATCTCATAGATTCCAGCCTCGAAGCGATCAAACATCTCCCGGACGTACTCGGTATCCCGACCCTTTTCTCCGGGTATGACCCCGCCCATGCAGTGAAGGTGGATGCCCTCGGGAAACGAGTCTGGATCCATGGCTGCCTGGTCGTACATGTAGCCCGGCGTGGGGCTGTGCGGTGTGGCGGTCCAAGTAGCCAACTCCTTGGGGTCCCACATCGTCACGGGCTCTTCGGTGGCGATATAGAGGTTGAGCCAAGCCACCCTCCAACGGTCCTGGCTCAGATACCGAATCTGCTGGGAGTACCAATCCGGCAGGGCCGATTCGGGTACCACTTTGAGGACGTCCCAAACGGGGAGCGTCGAGATCACTGATTCGGTCTCGATCACCTCGGCATCGTCATAGCCATTCGGCACCTTGGTGTCATGGGGGATAGTGACCCCAAGAATCTTGCCGCCTTCAATCAGGACACGGCCAGCAGGCGTGTTAAGTCGAACACTTCCACCGCGCTCAGTGATCGCGTCGGACAGATCCTGCCAGAGGCCGTCCCAGCCCTGGCCAGGCCAGCACGAATACGCGGCCATGCGCGCCTCTTCGTAGTGCATCTTTCGCACCCACAGGTTGTCACTTGCTGAATGGTCCCACCAATTGTCCGTCAGGCATTCAAGGACCGAGATGTATTCATAGAGGTCGATGACTCCCTGATCACTGGTGTGCTGAGTTAGCCACTGACGAAGGGGGCGGTCATCCCACTCTTCAAGTTCGTCCCAGGTCGTCTCAGTCAGCGCCTTGATGACTTTCTTGACCTCTGCCTTGTTTGGCATTCGGTCTCGTATGGAGCCCCAGGTCCTTGTTTCATTGTCCCAGACCGGCATCTCCTTCGATACCTCACCATGGATGAGTCGCTTGCCGACATGCTCAAAGACCTTGGTTATGCCAGAACCTGAGTCTTCGATCAGGTGGCCGCCAAGATTGACCGTGAACCCCTCGTCCTCAACTGCCAGAGCCCGTCCACCGAGATGCTGGGAGCGCTCTAGGACCTGGACGGACTTCCCCTCTGCGGCCAGCAGCGCCCCGGCTGTCAATCCGGCCGCTCCAGCTCCGATCACTACGACATCGCACTTACTCATCCATCAACATCCGTCTACTAGTGGGTCCGAGGACGAAAAGCCCTCTCTGACCAGCAAAGCAGCCCGAACGACTGCTCCCGTCAGACAATCAACCAAACGTTCGTTTGTCTCGGAACATTATGCTCCATCGTCTCTGGTTCGCAAGCAGTTGCTTTGCGTGTTCTCTATTCAATCAGGCATGAGCCGTAAGGCTTTCGCGGTGGATCGCATGGTCTCAAGAGCCGGCTCGGGACCCGAATGACCTGGGCCTACGACGAACACAATCGGCAGGTCCACCCCTGCATCCACGTATTTGCCTACCCGGTCCGAGACGACGCCCGGCGGTCCGACAGCACACATCGCATCCAACACATCATCGCCCGTCAGTCCAAGCGCCTTCTCACGGTCACCGGCCTCCCAGGCTGCCACCGCCTCACCAAGCGTCGGAAACGCCTGGATGAAAGCGGATCGGTGTGTCGGAACCATCGCGTACGCAAGAACTGACCGTCGACAACGTTCTCGAACCAGCGATACGTCCTCAGCTCCACCCTCAAAACCCCAGAACGAGAGCACCACCTCGATTTCAGATGGATCTCTCCCTGCCTCGGCTGCACCCGAGCGAACGATTTCAAGCTTCCGCTGGACCTCGGATGGAGGACACCAAGTCAGAAATACGCCGTCTGCTATGGCTCCGGCCAAACGGAGCATCCGGTCATTGATCGCAGCTAGCCAAATCGGAAGATCGACTTTCGGGTCGATAGCTAACCGGAAATTCCTCGTCCGGAGTGTCTCGGTCTCCATGGAGGTCTTCTCACCGCTGATAGCACGACGAAATATCTCGATGAAGTCTCTAGTAGTTGTAAGGGGCTTGGTGAACTCTCGCCCATGCCACTCATCGACGATGATCGGACTCGAGGCACCCAACCCGACGGAGATTCGCCCTGGTGCCATAGATGAGAGGGTCGCAAATCCCATAGCCGCCAAAACCGGAGATCTAGTACTGGTGGGGATTATCCCGGACGCCAGACGAACGCGATCAGTTCGGGCAGCCATCATCCCGAGCGTCGCCATGACCTCGGCCCCAGCTACTTCGCCACAGACCACCGTGTCATAGCCGAGTTCCTCAGCCTCTACCGCGATCTTAAGGAAGTCATTGGCGGAGAGCCCATCTTCGACGGGCATGGTGACGCCTACTCTCATCGCCGAATCCCCCGGCAAAGCAAAACTAGGAAGCGGGAATGCAATTGGTAGCTTCAGGGTCGAAAAGGCGGGTACTTCGACTAATCGGCCACAAACCGGTCTTCGAGTTCGCCAAGCAACTCAGAGTTCTCGGCGTTCCCCGGGTGGGGCAGCCAGTTCTCGCCGCCCGCGAGGTAGCGAGTAGCCAACTCGATCAGCGGGCCATGGGCCTTCTCGGGGGAGATGAAATTCCACTTCAGCCAGGGCTGTGTGTTTGGATTCGACGGCTCATCAAGGACCAACGGGATTTCAGCATCACGGCAGTCATCAATCATCTTGTCGAAGTTGTCGGAACAGAACGCTATGTGGTGCACGTATTCACCCTTCTTGGCCAGAACCTTGTCCGGCCAGTGCCCAGGCTCGGCAGGAGACCAGAGTTGGATGGATACGCCAGTTGGGTCAGGGTTCTGGAAGGTCACCCACTTCATAGGTGTGCCGTCCACGTCGTCCTGACCTTCTCCGCGCGTGACAGACAAGGTGTGCTCCGGAGATAGGACTTCAAGAATGTGCTCCCAGTCCGCGTAAGCCTTGTCCAGATCGGACACCAGCAATGAGATGTGGTCGATGTGTATTCCCATGGCTCTCTGTATCTACTCCTTGCCGATTTCGAATGTTCGACTCGTCTAGACCAACTCGAGGATCGTGGCGTTCGAAAGCCCACCACCCTCACACATGGTCTGTAAGCCGTATCTAGTCCCCGTCCGACTCATCTCATGGACAAGAGTGGTCATCAGGCGGGCGCCACTCGCACCGAGTGGGTGCCCTAGAGCGATGGCCCCACCATTCACGTTCACGAGATCTGGGTCCACTCCGATCTCTTTTTGCCAGGCCAGTACGACGGAAGCAAAAGCCTCGTTGCATTCGAAGAGACCGATCTCGTCGAGTTCAAGGCCGGACCGCTCCAGGGCTTTTCTGGTGGCAGGAATCGGTCCGGTCAATATGAGAACCGGATCGCTTCCGGTGACTACCGCAGTATGAACTCGAGCCATCGGTTCTAGCCCATACCGTTCAACCGCAGCACGTGAGGCTAGGAGAATCGCAGCTGATCCATCCGTCAATTGGCTGGACATCGCTGCCGTCAGGGGGCCGAATTCACTGAACGGCCTCAGCGCCTCCATCTTGTCAATGGTGGTTTCACGTATCCCTTCATCTCGCTGGACACCGTTAACCTCTAGAAACTGCGAATCGAAACGTCCTTCAGACCAGGCCGTGGTGGCCGACTGATGGCTTTTCAGAGCTAGCTGATTCATCTGTGTACCGCTTATATCCCACTGTTCCGCTATGAGGTTTCCGCCCCGGAACTGGTGAATGACCTGGTCGCTGAACCGTCCGGTCCAGTGTTCGGCATCGAACGGATAACCCATACCAAGATCCGGACCTACGTCTGCCTGACTGTTCAAGGTGATCAGGCTCATGGTCTCCACACCCCCAGCTACGACTAGGTCCATATCCCCTGACCGGATCGCCTGAGAGGCGAAGTGCACTGCCTGCTGGGAGGAACCGCATTGCCGATCAAGCGTCACTGCGGGAACACCATCATCGAACCCCGCCGCCAACCAGCAATTCCTGCCAACGTTGAATGCCTGCGCACCAATCTGGCCCACGCAGCCCCAAATGACATCATCGACATCCGCCGGATCGATGGCTACGCGCCCCATCAGGCCACGCAGCACTTCTGCTCCGAGATCAACAGGATGGAGCTCGCTTAAACCGCCCCGGAAACGACCCATGGGCGAGCGAACAGCATCAACGATAAACGCCTCAGACACTCTGAATCCTCCGCTTCAACCCTCCATCACCTCAAGACGATGGATTTAGACTTGTCTAGAACATACGCCAATACAACTGCGAATCAAACGGTTGTTTGAAACACTCGCCTAGCAGCCCGTCAGCTACGGCTAAGCCGAATAACCGCCATCAACATCGATTACCTGACCGGTGACATACGAGGCACTGGGGGAAACGAGAAAGGAAACAACTTCCGCTATCTCGACCGCCTTACCTAACCGCCTCATAGGTAGAGCGGCCTCGGTCTCCCGCATCGCCTCCGCCTCCACGGCACCCGAATCAACCAGCTTCTGGGCCATTCCATCAGCCAAAAGTCCCACACCGACTGCGTTGGCCCGCAGGCCATACCTCCCCTCCTCAACCGCAACACTACGGATCAGCGCTTCGATCGCCGCTTTCGGAGACGCCGACAAGACATCCTTTCGAACACTTCGGCGCACAGCGACTGAAGTAACCGCTACCACAGAGCCTGCAGTTTCTCTTAGATGGGGGATCGCGTAGGAAATGGACGCGAAGCATCCAACCACCTCAGATACCAAATGTGCCCTGAACTTCTCAGCCTCTACGGTGCTGCACCACATCTGATCAGCGAACACCCCGGCCGCATAGATCAGCGTGTCCAGAGAACCAAAATGGTCCACTGTCTCCTGCACCGCCGTTGCCAACGACTCTGGTTTATCCAGGTCAACCTCCAACACCAGGCTTCGATTGCCTAGCCCTTCGACATCTGCCGCCACGTTCCTTGCCACCTCTGTACCGGACCGGGCCGTGATAGCCACATCCATGCCTCTAGCCGCAATGGCTCGACATATCTCCGCCCCAATTGCACCACTGCCTCCGACCACCAGAGCAGCGCCAGTCATTTGAACATCAGCCTTCCGTTTCTCTATCTGACCAAGTCGGGGGCACCCGACCCGGACCTACGTTTAGCCACTTCTATGAACCCGATCACTCAAATTTATCTCAGAATCCAAAAAATATCAGGGTATCCCTGTGGCCAAGAGAGATCTTCGTGATTTCTACGCCAACTCTCCCCGAATATTTTCAAGTAGAGCTATTCGTCCACCACTTATTGAAAGATATTCTTCGCTCACGAGTCCCAAAACTACTTGTTCACCAAACTGACTTCCAATATTTTCAGGACCCCATGGACCTCCATCTTGATACCAGAAAGACATTGCATTCAACATACCCACAATGCCAGCAGTAGCCATTCTTGGATCCAGTTCCCGGTCTACTTCACCAATTTGTTGCCCCTCTTCAAGAATGCTTCGGAGGAAAAGCGAATAGGCATGCCCGGTACCACGAATGACCTCTTTACGACTATCAGATAGAGATCTGAACTCCTTAAAGAAGACCGAATGCTTCACCCGATCATCGTGGAACACCTTGACGTGGGTTCTCACCAGGGCATAGGACTTTGCCAATGGCCCCACATCAAGGTCAGATACCGTCGCTATAGCCCGCAGAGCCCCCTCGTGGGACTCCTCAATGATCCGGAACAGTAGATCTTCTTTACTATTTATATAGTAATAGATTGACCCCTTTAAAAGTCCCACTTCATTTGCGATATCCTGAGTTGATGTCGCGCTATAGCCCTTAGCGTCAAACATCCGGGCAGCCGCCTCGATAATTAGCTCTAGCCGGTTGTTTGAAGCACCCTCAACAGGCCTATCCTTACGATTACTCTCTGGCATCGATCCTTCTACTTATTTTAGTGAAGTGACCCTCTTAAACAATCTGGTCGACAACTCGGACTTAGGCAATAAATATATTTCATTTCCGTGGTGCCTGTGTAAGTTCTAATTTAGTTCCTTGACCCTCTAGAATCACTCTTGATGAGATGCACTAATAACTTGTACTGGATGTAACATGTGAAGCCTTGGAGTCCGAACCTAGTCGGAGGCGGTTGAACATTCCCAATCTGCTCCGTACAAGTGGAGTGACGGTCACGACTTCCGATACGTGACTCTGAATCACCATCTGAGGGCGCAACCCTCGGACAACTACCCGGCGGTGACTAAACCGAACAGGAAAGCCCCGAGATGCGGTGTCAAGAGGCTTGACCGGTAGGTCGTTGTCCGATTCAAGGTCAACCTCTCTGAAGCCCACAAGCACCTGATCCCTGATGACAATCGGCACGTAGCGCTGGTCTGCCTACAGCCAGGAAGAGGAAACGATGGACATCCAACTGGGAGCTCCGGGCCAGATTATTCCACCCGTAGATCGGGGTATCTCCCTTGGCATCAAGATGGAAGAACTCGGCTATGACGCTCTGTGGTGGCCGGATCACCTCATGGGTTGGCACCCAGACACCATGTGGAATGAGGAATTCACGCCATTGGCCAAACACCAGCCCTCCAGCCACGTACACGTGGACCCATTCGCAATGATGGCAGCGATCGGTGCTCAGACTGAGCGAATTCGCGTCGGGACGTGTGTAACCGACCTACTTCGAAGGCACCCGGCTTCAATCGCCCAGACGATGCTCACCCTTGACCACATGACCAAGGGACGGGCAATCCTGGGACTTGGTTCTGGAGAACAACTCAACATTGAGCCCTATGGCATCGAATGGGCTAAGCCGGTAGCCAAACTCGCTGAAGGCCTAGAAGTCATTCGGCTCTTGATGAACGCTGGAAACGAAAAGGTTGACTTCGAAGGCAGACACTTTCGACTCCAAGACGCGGTGATGGGCCTTGACCCATATGGCGATCGCCATCCCGAGATCTGGCTAGCAGCCCACGGTCCTCGAATGCTCTCACTAACCGGCCAGTACGCCGACGGTTGGCTCCCCACGAAGATGTCGCCCGACGCATACCGCGACTCCCTTGAACGAATCCACACTGGGGCTAGGGAAGTAGGGCGGAATTTGGACCATTTTGTTCCTGGGATGCTCGGCTACTTGTTGGTCGGCCCCGATGAGGAATCAGTGAACCGGCTTCTCGCCTCGGAGATGATCCGAATGCTCTGCATTCTCATGCCCAACTGGGTATTCGAGAGTCTTGGCGTTGCCCCACCCCTCGGGGGAGACGCCGGGTTTCATGACTTCATTCCGAGCCGCATCCCCCGTCACGAGGTCGATCGAATCATTGAAGCGATCCCACCGAAGGTTTCCGCTCACTACGCGTTCGCTGGAACAGTCGAACAACTCGTTGAGGAAATCGCCAGTTACCACGCCGCCGGCCTGCGCCACTTAGTGATGTGGAACATCACTGGCCTTGGTGATCCAGATCTTGCACGCTTCAGCTTTGAGGCAATGAATGAACTACAGGCAGAACTGAAGGCACTCTGAACACCTACAGGTACCTATCCAGTTGGCGGCAAGAGAAACTCATGGTTCCTGCGGCAACGAGCCTCTGCTGCGAGGTCTTGAACTAGAGCAGCCGTGCCAAAACTTGACGCAACACTCGTTACGGGACACTCGTCAGACTCCCCTATCTATTCCAACCCAGTGGGGGTCACGCAACACCCGTTTGAGGATCTTTCCGGTTGGCGCCTTTGGCAACTCATCGATGAACTCCACTAACCGTGGCTTCTGGTAGGAGGCAAGGCCAGCCTTTGCTGTTGCAATGACCTCTTCTTCGGTGGCGACTGCACCAGGCTTCAGCACGACGTAGGCCTTGACCGATTCGCCCCACTGATCATCAGGTATTCCTATGACGGCCGACTCGAGGACGGCCGGATGTCTGCCGATGGCTTCCTCAACCTGCGCCGAGTAGATGTTCTCACCCCCAGAAATGATCATGTCCTTCGCCCGGTCAACGATGTAGACGTAGCGCTCTACATCCATCGCAGCAACATCGCCTGTCCACATCCACCCGTCGCGAATCGTCTCTGCGGTCAGTTCTGGATTCCCGAAATACCCAAGCATGTTGGCCTTCGACTTAACAATTATTTGACCCGTTGTTTGCCCGTCAACGGGAACGTCCACTCCCTCGTCATCAACGATCCTCAAAGAGGTAAGGGGTCCCTCCTGGCCACAAGACTTGAGCCGTTCAGGGTGGTAGCCGTCTCTGACAGCTCGAAGATGATCCTCCTGCGAGAGGAACGTCATACCAGCGCCCTCGGTCTGTCCATAGCCTTGGATCAAGGTGCAGGGAAACTTGTCCAGTGCTTCCTCGATGACCCGCGAGGGCATCGGGCCACCCCCATACTGAATATTGCGCAGGCTCGAGAGGTCATAGTCGTCGAAGCCGGGTACGGCCATCATCCAGTTGAGCATCGTGGTGACCCCCAAGAAGGCTGACACCCGTTCTCTTGCTATCAATTCCAGCGCCAATTCGGCGTCAAAGTTCATCAGCACCAGAGTGCAACCGTGGGCCAGATAGTTGATTGCTAAGACAACCGGTATGTGAAACATCTGTCCAGTGAGTAGGTACACGTCGCTAGGCACGATGCGCTCAGCCACCGTCTGGTTCAGCATCATCGCTTCGACGCTTTCGTGGCTGTGGAGGGCCCCCTTGGGCTCTCCGGTAGTCCCACCTGTGTAAAGAATTAGAAGCGGGTCCTCACCTCCAATGCTGTTGGCATCAGGCGGTTCTTCGTCAGCGGCCCCTTCGACAAGCCTCTCGTAGCTACCGTCGCCGCCGTCGCCGTACTGGAACCAATGCTCTATGCAGTCGACTACTTCCGCGATTTCTCTGCTGACGTCTGCGTACTGGCCCTGTGTGATGAATACCCGAGGCCTGCCATTGTCGATGATCTTTTGCAACTCAGGCGGGGACAGCCGCCAGTTCACGGGCTGCGCAATTAGTCCCACACGACCACATGCGAAGTAGAGCGTGCAGTACTCGATGCTGTTCATGCTGAGAATTCCAACCCGGTCCCCCTTCTGCAGCCCAAGGCCAATTAGCGCATTCGCTAGCTTGCGTACACCAAAGTCGAGTTCCGCGAAGGTGATTCGTCGCTCTGTCGTCGAATCCACGATGGCTTCGCTATCGGGCTTTTGGTCTGCCCACTTCGCTGGTATCAAACCGACATTCATGGCAGCAGTCCTTGGTGGCTTTCGGCTACACGCCGTCGAGGTCAGGCGTCAAGTTCCGCTCAAACCCGGGCAGAACCTGTGACCACTTGACAATAGACAAGCACGCCTGGCCAAGACTACGGACCCACCGACAAGGGCCAAAGGACGCAGTCCACCTTTGGAACCCAAAATCCGACGTGAGGAAACACCACATCGGAATGCTCAACGGCACGAAACGAGATAGGTATTTCCGTTAGGCATGCCTCGAACACGATTCCCACGACTCCGCATGAGAGGCGACCCTGATGGTCGAGGTCCTGTCCGACGCGACGGTCCATCGGATGCGGCACTACCGGAAGGACCGGCTACTCCAGATGATGCAGGAACTCGACATCCCGGCCGCGTACGAGGCGTTACGACGGCGTGCTCGAGGTCGTCATGACCCTCTGTATCGGGAGCTACCCAGGCGAAACCGGTGACCCCGAATCCTCTTTCCAATAGAACTACACCTAAGAGGCCTTTATGGCGTAGAAACCTCCATAAAGTAATTGAGGCCAACTTTAGAGGTGATAGAGATTTCATGTCCCTCTACTGTAATTTGTTCTCCTAATTGGAGGAAGACGGATGAGTTAGGCCAATCACCTACATAATCGCCTTGAACTTTAATAGACCCTCTTCCCGTGTCAATTCTAGTATCAACTGAATAAACCAGTATGCCGCCTATTGGGAGATTCCGATCATAGCCTTCACTTATCCTATTCTCTGCAACAATGACCCTGCTGCTGTCAACAGGAACTACCAGCATCCTGGTCCCTGCGTTTTCCGTAAGGGGCACGACCTCGATAGAACTCAAAGAACTAGTTGAGCAAAATACTTCACTATCTTCTATCCAACCCAGCTGCCAACGATGCCAAGCAAGCATCTCATTGCCATTCAGTGGATCCATACTTCCGTAACGAGAAGCTCCTGCGTGGGGAACTATCAGACCCATAATCCCAAAATTTCCCACATTCGCATGCTGTTGTGGACTTGGAACTCCAATTTCATAGAGATCAGCGAGTCCTAGGGTGTGGCCCATCTCATGGGCAATGACATAGGGCGAGAAACCAGTCCAATCGATTCCACGGGTGACACCGTTCGTTATTACGTTCCCATCGGCAGATATACCAAAATATGAATCAGCAGGAGTGAACGCTGGACTCCAACTAAATGAATCCGCTTTCTCATGGGCGATCACGATGACTGAATCAATTTCACTAAAGTCAAAATCGGGGTCTGCTAGGGTGACGGCCTCTCGCATAAACCTTAGATGTTCATCAAATGAAAGGAAACTATATGACTCATGTATACCACTCATTCTTAACCATTTATTGAGTGGTTTGAATTGGAGGTCGAGAGTATAATAACTCATTTTTTCTAGGTACTTTTTTGCCTCAGGAATGCTTCTAGAGAACATGGTCTCAGTTGACCAACCTGCATTTGCATTCGGGAAATCCGCAAACAGCACCGCCACGTGGACAGAACCTTTCGAAGGCATTCGAATACTCGGGATTGGGAACCCGGAAAAGTGATGGAACTGTTCAACCTGCTTTAATCGACATGGGGTGACGTCGACAGGTACCGGTACTGGTACCGCCGTCGTAGTGGCCGGTACCGCCGTCGTAGTGGCCGGTACCGCCGTCGTAGTGGCCGGTACCGCCGTCGTAGTGGCCGGTACCGCCGTCGTAGTGGCCGGTACCGCCGTCGTAGTGGCCGGTACCGTTGGTACGACAAGCGTGGTCGCAGCAACTTGTGACGTTGTAGATGTAACAGCCGTTTCCGAACTACTCCCGCAAGCAGCAGACAAGAGCAAACCGAACCAAACCACAGCAGGTTTCACAAGACAGTATGCCTACCTGGTGGGCGCGGAGGGACTTGAACCCCCGACCCCCTCCTTGTAAGGGAGGTGCTCTAGCCAGCTGAGCTACGCGCCCGGGATGGGCAACCTATCCACCAGACGCCTTCAGAAGTCTCGACGGGCCTTTATGAGGGCCTCGGTCAGAACCGGGCCAGCGCCGGCCACCGGTGTCCGGCGAGCTGAGGAATCTAAGACGCACATGTCGCGTCCATGGGCATCGACCACTTCCACCCCGGACTCCGAGCACACCAGAAGTGCCCCCATGTAATCCCACACCCCATGGGCGTCCACCGAACAGTCCAGGTAGCCGTCGAGCCGACCGTCAGCCACCGCACACAGGTCGAGGGCGGCTGCTCCCATGGCCCGGAACTGTCCCCATCCGAGATGCCGTGGGGGTAGACCCGACAGCCCGATGATTGCCTCATCCAGCGGCGGTGCTGTCGTCC
>Ga0310344_10000671_pt1 | contig 26636 bp, 25 predicted proteins | sample HC15DNA20200_MG_FD_203801 | JGI IMG/M metagenome (GOLD analysis project Ga0310344, IMG submission 203801) | Marine microbial communities from station ALOHA, North Pacific Subtropical Gyre - HC15-DNA-20-200_MG | ecosystem: Environmental > Aquatic > Marine > Oceanic | place: Pacific Ocean: North...
ATACATTGCTAGATGCTGGGGCAGACCTCAATTTAACAACGGATGACGGCACTACGCCTCTCATGGTTGCCGCTGGTCTTGGAATTTCGACTCACCATCCAGGTGAACCACGGGGGCTGCGGTCAGCGGTGGGTGAAGAGGCTGTAAAGGCTTTACTCGCCGCTGGTTCTGATATCAATGCAGTTAATGAAGCGGATTTTACCGCTTTACACGGTGCGGCTTTTCGTGGGTTAAATGAAATCGTTGAGCTTCTTGTTGCGCGTGGTGCAGAAATAGACGCGAGAGATTTTCGAGGTCGCACGCCATATCGTCTTGCTGAAGGTTCCAAGCAGTCATTCCAATTTCAATCGTGGCCTGAAACGGCTGATCTCTTACGCAATCTTGGTGCCGACACTCAAATAGGTATTCCAGGTTCTGTGCAAGAACGTGCCGATCGAGACATTACCACCGGCGAGTAATTTCTGTGCTGTGATGTTGAGCACCTCGGTGCGCGATTAAGATTCCTGTCAGGATCAGTGCTCCGCCGCTTATTTGTGAACCACTAAGTACTTGTGCAAATAGAATCCAACTCACGACAGCGGTAACCAGTGGCTGAATGAGAAGGCCAAGGCCAGCGAAACTGGCAGGTAGATGTGCCATTGCGTACACAATCAGACCTTGACCGCCTGCATGTACGATAAAAGCTAAGGCCATTACTGATAGCCAGGCTTCGACAGTCGACGGGACAATTTGTTCGCCACTAACGGATGCAATGATTAGCAGTCCAATTGCGGAGATTGTGCTGGCATAGGCCATGATATGAGAGACGCTCATTGTTTTACGGAGCATCTTCAATAAGAGCAAATAACAGGTATAGAAACAGGCCGTAAGTAATCCGAGAGCGTCTCCAAACAGAGGATCTCGGCCTAATTTGAAATCGACACCAAGCAGTACTCCTGTTCCAATAAGGGCGACGATCGCTCCTAGGGCAAAGGTCCATCCGAGACGTTCTTTTAGCCACAAATAACTAATAACGGCAACAAAAATAGATGCCAGATTTACCAATAAAGTGGCATTGGCGAGAGTGGTGTACTCGAACGATTTATGCCAGACTGCAAGGTCGGCAGCAAAAACTATTCCTGGCAACAATAACAGTTTCTTACTAGTGACGATTGCTGTTCTATTTCGAGATCCTGATCGCAGATGAAGCCACCAAAACAAGGGAGAAGCTAAAGCCGTGCGCCAAAAAGCCGTAGCGATGATTCCGATTCCTCCGCCTGGTAAATATTGCTCACTTTCAACGGCAAGTTTTGGAAAAATTGGCGCAAGCCCTATTCCAAAAGCACCGATAAACAAAGAAATGAGAGCTTTCCGTTTAATAGACACGCAAGGTAATTTTTAACAGATTCACATTATTTTTCTTGGCTTCTTGCCCCACTCAAAATACCTTCAAGACCAATATTTCCTTCGTGACAAGCGTATTCGTATATGGGACCTTCAAACCGGCGCATTGGTATAGCGGCGGTCCATGGATGTGTGTAAGTTGTGGGATCTGTTACGGTGTACTGGTGATCAATAGTATTTTCGTCAATGAGTGTAAAGTGTTCTGTGAGGTGGAGCCCAGAACCTGAGCCCGGGCAACAATTGTAGGAATTAAAAACGATATCATCTTTAAAGTTATTAGTTTCTACGACCAAAGTGTCATTTTCCCATCGTCCCCGTGAGCTTCCCGTCCACTGACGAATCCTTTCAGGTATGTGAGTCCTTCCGTCCAAAAAAATAAAACGCACCTCGTGAATCATTTCTTGCAGAATAATTACTAGGTTTGGCGTCTGCATAATAAGAAAGTTGTTGTTGTACCCGCCCGGACGTTTTGGTGCACCGCGAGTAATACAACGTTCCGCGAGGGTTCGATCCCTCCATGAGTCGCTGCCTCTTTGCCAAGATGCTCGAAGTTCCCCCGCCGCTGTTCTTGGTGGTAATTTTCCGTTCGGTGGGTCAATAATCAGTGAAGTTCTACTGAGCAAGTTGCCTCGATCAAACCAAAAAGCGTTGTAACTACCGGTGTCCCCTGGTCGAGGTGGTTGGTCCGCCCGATCTTGTGCCAGCTGCTCCAATTCAGTCAGCTCCGCTTCAGACAGAAACTGCTTATCCTCAAAGGCCTGAGGTTTTTCTAGAGCTGTAGTTGTGGAATTATTCCAAAGACCTTGCAAGTCTGGATCTCCCCAAGGAGTGCGCGGGATAGTCCACGATTTAGACTGGGTATTTTCGGTTTGAGCGAAGGTTGTGAATCGGAGGGAAAAGAAAATAAAAAAAATCACAAAAAGAATACTGGTTCTTTCAAGACACCGACTCATTCACTTTCTCCGTTAGAAAAACCAAGAGTTTGTTTTGCAGCATAATTTTCAATCTGTTGTATTCCTGCTGTGTCGAGGCGCCATTTATCCATATATTGGAACTGCTCGATTAACTCAACCTCAGCAGCTGCAAGGGTTGCTTCCAGCGGTGAATCTGAGAATGAGGTGGATAGGCCACGCCTAAAAGGTGCGTCGAGACCATCCCAGTGTATAGGGAGATATCGTTTTGGTTTTAAGATGGGAAGGACTAATTGCGCGACAGCTGCACTGCTATTTCCGATCCAAAGGTCGACAGAGCTGATTTGGGCAGAGGTCATTGCGGCGGTTAGATTTTCTAAGGGAGATCCGTAATTTATACCAGAGACAATGATCGGTAAATGTAAATCGATTGCGCTTGCAGTGCCTTGATAGAACCAGCTGTAGGGGCCATCTGGTCCGCGCACGACAAACAGGTATCCGCGACTCCCTCCACCATTTGGGAAATCTTCAGCAACACCTGCTCGGAATCCACCAGTTTCCTGATCTGGAACTGGTGGTGCGTCAAGTTCAACGGGGTTGTGTTGTTCCGGATTTCTCTGAGCATCACCACTGTGGTTCCATCGAACCACGTGCATTTCGACAGCAGCTGCAATTTGAATTAATTCGCCCCCAAAAATAGGGATGCATCGATTCTGAGATGCGTTGGCGGCTATTGCTTGGAAACAGGTCGTCTGCGAGCCATAAATAGTTGCCCGAGTTAATTGAGCCCATGTGCCAATATCAAAAGAGTGATCAAAATGACTATGGCCAGTTAAGAGCAAGTTAATTCTCGGCGATCCCCCCAGAGCTGCAAGCACATCCCTAACAGCATTTACATCAGAGATGTGGCTCTTTCGTGTCCGTTCAAGTCCTCCACCTCCACCATAGAAATCTTCCAGAGGTAGCCTACTGAAGTAACCGTCAGTAACGATACCGATATCACCAATTTGGTAGTGCATATTAGCCATCGACATCCACGTGATATCGACAAAGGATGGTCCTACATTTTTTGGAACGCTTTGTACGCAGCTGATGGCAACACACGAGACGCTTACGACTAAGAAAGAGCGGAACATGTTTTTCATTGACTTTATTCTGGTAGTGCGAAGGTTACTATCATATTACTGCCAAAGGGGGCTTCCAGTTCTTTTGCATATGTAGCGAGTCTATTGCCTACACCGCCAACAGGAACTGACAAATACTGTCTACCGCCGGCCATGTATGTGACTGGATAGCCGGTAATTTGGCTGCCAAGGATAGTTTCCCAGAGGACGGTTCCGGTTCTAGCATCGAAGGCTCTCAGGCGGCGGTTTAGATCGCCAAAAAAAACTATGTTCCCAGCAGTGGCAAGTGTAGTGCCAGCATTTGGAGCTCGTTGAGAAAAACGCCATGATTCTTTTCCAGTTGTTACGTTAATGGCTCTTACTTCTGTAAGGTTGCCGTTTTCGAGGCCGGGTTCAGGAATTGAAAATCGTGGACTTGCTCCACTAATCGCGCGGTCGTTGGCAGTTTGGTTGAGACAGGATCGATTAAATGGAATGTACAACAGATTTGTTATAGGGCTATAGGACCAGCCCCAGTATCCCTTTACGTTATGCCCACAAATAATATGTTGCTCGCCGATTTCTTTGGCAACGAGGTCCATGTTTATAAATACTTGTCCTGTTTCAACGTCGATGTCTTTGATAACGAAACGGTCGGTATTTGTGTATGGCAAAGGAGCCGCCCACAAGAATTCTCCGGTTTCTCGGTCGTTTACAAAAAGCCCGCCCGGTTCTCCCATCGTAATTACAATTTTTCGTTTTTCGACTGTTCCGGTGAGATTGGGATTAATCCACATGACAGCTGCTGGATCAGGATTAACAACCACATCAATTAACGTTCGTTCCTGTACGAAGTCTTGATCCCAGTCATCACATGGAAGGTGTTGATAGTACCAATTTATTTCTCCGGTATCTGGCTGTACCGCAAGTGTGGAGTTTGAGTACAGTTCGCAAGGTGTGCTGTTTCCAACATCCCAAGTTCCACGCCTCACGATCCGTGTATAGGGAAGAGGAACCGCGACACCCCAGTAGAGAATGTCTAATTCGGGATCGTAGCTTCCAGGAAGTCCCCACGGTGAAACATGTACTCTTTTCGTTGTGGGAAAATTTCCCCAAGTAGCACCAGCGATATCGTCCGCTCCGGCGGCTGTGTACACACGCCAACGTTCTTCCCCTGTTCCAGAGTCGTGAGCGGCTATAAAGCATCGCGCAACAAGGCTACTCGGATCACAGGTTCTGCCACTTACGACTTGTCCTTTAATGATCATAGAACCTGACGAGTGTGAAATTCCATCACGATAGTTGGCCGTTGGTTCTAACCAATCTAGTTCTCCGGTGCGTGCATTTAAAGCCAGTAATTGAGCATCCGAGGTTAAATGGAAAATGTTATTTCCGTAGATTGAAAGATTTCTCGTTCTATTGCCGAAGCGAACATATTTTCTTAAATCTTCAGGTGGCTGCCTCTGATAATCCCATATGAGATCGCCTGTTGTAGCATCCCAGGCTTGAATGTGGTCTCCTTCATGAGGATGTGCAACGTACATCACACCGTCATAGACAAGTGGTCTCAGTTGAAGAGGGCCTTCATCGATTGCTCGCATCCATGCCAGTTTTAGATTACTGACGTTGGCAGCGTTAATCTCATTAAGGGGACTAAATGCCTGAAAATCGTAAGTACGATGCGCCATCAGCCAATCCCCAGGATCTGGATCTACTAACATTTCATCAGTGACAGGTGCGAAGGGGCGAAGCTCCCGCGTTAGAGTTTTTCCAAGCGGATCGTCTAGATTGGCATCAACCGAGCTTTCCTGTTGAGCGTTTAAGGAAAAGGATAGACAGCTAGACCAGATAAATAATGTTGGCAAAAACTTTGCGAATTTTAAAGTAATGTGAAGTTCGTGCATCTTGAAATTGCTCCGATCAGGTGCCGTTATTCCTCTACTCGAGCTCCGGCAAGGATGTCGACCATGGCGTAGTTTCCTTCATGACATGCGTACTCGAATAGAGGCGCGAGTCCACGTTTCATAGGAACTGCGACGGTAAATGATGTCGTAAAGGTAGATGGGTCTGACACGGTGTACTCATAAAGCAAGGTATTCTGATTAAGTCTTTTAAAACTTTCTGTAAGATGCAACGTTTTACCGGTTCCAAATGCAGTTGTGATATTAGGGGCAAAGCTCGCTGTTTTCCCTGTAAAGTTAGTGGTCTCCACTACCAGGGTATCGTGTTCCCACCGCCCACGCGAATTACCCATCCACTGTTTTATTTTTTCAGGTAAATGGGGCCGATTATCAAGTGGAACAATTCTGGCATGGTGAACCATTTCATTTAAAATCACGACATAGTCGTCTGTCTGAAACAATTGCATGTTGTTGTTGTACCCTCCAGGGGCCATTGGTGGACCAGCATTAAACCCTAAGATGCAGCGTTCCGCGAGTCCTCTATCTTCTGGTCCATCTGCCCCCATTCCTCCAGCTCGATATCTAACTGGTCGTGCGCTGGGCATATCTGAATCAAGGGAACCTTTCTGATGTATCGCGTTTAGCGTCAGTGCTGGTATTTTCCCATCCAGTGGGTCAATGATCAGTGAAGTTCTTCGATCATCAACGACATTAGTACCACGGTCCATCCAAAACTGGTTGTACCCACCTACGCCACCTGGTGGAGGAGGGCGATCGATTTGGCGTTCCAGAGCTCGTTGAACAAGCGCGGCTTCATCTTCGTCACTAAGTATCTCTTTGTCTTTTAGTTCTTCGGGTCTTTCTAGTGGTGTAATTGTTCGAAAATCCCAAACTCCCTGTAAGTCAGGCCGACCGTTCGATTTACGTAGCTCGTTCGACTGTGAACCTGGATGTTCCGTTGCCGCAGCCATGAGGGGATTAATGATCGCCACGAACAAACTTAGGCTTAGAAGTTGGAAAAATTCTTTTTGGAGAATCATAATGAGCGCCTCCTAAAGATTCTGTTGCGGTTTTTGTAGTGAAGTCTAGTCTATGCTTAATCCGATTGATTTACTAAGAGTTATCGGGCGCTGTCGTATACTACCGGGCATTATGAATGACGTTCCTGTTGAATTGGCGAGTGAACGAACAATTCGAACACGGAATAAAATTAACTATCGTCTTGCACACTGGCCGATATGGATATGGGTTTTCTTTATTAGTCCCGGACCCTTAACATTTGATCTCTTTGAAAACGGTTTTGATGAAAGGATGGCCGCTTGGCTGGGCATCGTGATGTTGGGCACTGGATTCGCAGGTTTGTTTGGTCAACTACCAGGAGTTGAGCCTCGACCGTACATAATTCGTTTTACAGAGGACAAATCGAATCCTGTTTATCGGCGAGTTTGTTACACAGTGGCATGGAGTGCCGTGATCACATTTGCATTACTGAATGTAGTAGGTTTAGTGGCTGCAATTTCAACTGGCGTGTGGAGACTTCGTGAAATCTATGACGTTGCCTATTTCCCGATAGCTGGCTCAATATGGTTTTTTGGTGCTGTGGGTCTGCTCCCGAGGGTCAAACGGTCAACTCGAAACGAAGGACATGAGCGCCGATATTTTTATGGGTCTCTATGGGCTGTTTGTTGTGCCCAGCCGACTCTCTGGTTTCTCTGGGCGTTCTTGCCTGATACACAAGTTGCTGATATTACCAAACTAGTCATATTTCTCGGCATCATTGTTTTTATGGGTTGGCTTGCGTATCGAGGCAAGTTGCCACGAACACGGCCGATTGTTCCTGGTGAATGGGCTGTAAGCGATTAAACATTATTTCCGGTCGTGTTTTTTTCGAAAGGCATTGCTTGTTTTAGAACATAAAGGGATAGTAGAAAAAATCAAGGAAGTTGATTGGTCTTGCAGCAGTAAAATAAGTTAATGCGACCGAAGACTCGGATTCTAACGTGGTGCAGTATTGTGCTGCTTTGTTTTGTCAATGCAGGGTGGAACTCATTAACTCGTGTGTTGAACGAAAGTAAGAAAGTTACGGATCACTTCGATGTGTATTTTTTGGACAAGACCATGCGAGTCGACTATTTCCATTCTGGAGGTTCAGGAATAGAGATTTTCAGCCTCGATCAAATCGTATCGGATGGTTCTTGGCCTGGAAGCAGGACACGACTAGTTGACACCCTAAATCTCGGTAAGTATTTCTTTAAGGTTGTTGATCAGGAAACGGGCACGGTTATTTACTCAAGGGGTTTTTCTTCGATTTACGGAGAATGGGAGACAACGCCAGAATCCCGTTCAATAACGCGTACATTTCATGAGTCTTTGCGGTTTCCGTGGCCCCATCGCCCAGTGCAGGTAGTTCTTGAGGTGCGATCTCAAGACAACACTTTTCATGAAGTCTGGTCGACTGATATAGATCCTAATTCACGATTTGTTAATCCGACAGACCGTGATCCAATGGGTGACGTGTGGAGTATTTTAAACAATGGACCACCAGCTGATAAGGTTGATTTGTTAGTGATTGGTGAGGGGTATACAAGTGCGGAATTACCGAAATTTCGGGAATCTGCTCGAAGATTAGTTAGTGCTCTTTTTGCGGAGGAGCCCTTTAAAAGTCGCCAGTCTGATTTTAATGTTTGGGGCTTGGAGCTTCCGTCCGTGGATTCAGGCGTGAGCCGTCCAAGAGCAATGATGTTTCGAAGAACTCTACTGTCTCTTGAGTACAACATTTTTGATTCTGAGCGTTATTTATTGACGTACGATAATCGAACTTTACGAGATGCTGCGTCGGGCGCGCCTTATGAGTTTCTTGAGATTCTTGTGAACGAAGATCAGTACGGAGGTGGAGGCATTCTTAATTTTCAGGCGACCACGGCCGCAAATACTGGTTTTTCGGAATATGTTTTTGTCCATGAGTTCGGGCATCACTTTGCTGGTCTGGCTGATGAATATTACACATCAGACGTAGCATACGAAACAGGAGGTGTTGACCATCCAGAACCTTGGGAACCAAATGTTACCGCGTTGCATGATCCCGAAAAATTGAAATGGGCAGACCTTGTGAGTGGCAATACTCCTGTACCGACACCTTGGGATAAAACTCTATTTGAGGAAAGCAATACAGCGGCGCAACAGGAGAGGCGTCTTTTACGAGATCAAGGTGCTCCTGAAATGGAAATGGATCGTCTTTTTAAAGAACAGTTGCGAAATGATACACAAGTGTTAAGTTCGATGGCCTATGCTGGAAAGGTTGGAGCTTTTGAGGGGGCGTCGTATGAGGCGACGGGCTTGTATCGCCCTGAGGTTGATTGCATTATGTTTACGCGAAACCCAGTTGGGTTTTGCCGTGTATGTCGAAGAGCGATTACTAAGGTAATTGATTTTTACTCAAGGCCATAGAGGTTGACAATAGCGAGGCATGAGGAAGTATGGACGAAAATTTTTTAAAAAGTCTTGAGAATATTGTTGGTTCTGATGGAATTGTCCGTGACTCCGTCGAGCTTTCTACTTATGAATCGGATGGTTTGGCTAAGCTCAGGGAAAAGCCTGGTGTAGCGGTTCTCCCTAAAACCTCTTGCGAAGTTCAAGAAATTGTTCGTCTATGTCATAAACAGAAGATTCCGTTTGTAGCTCGTGGCCAGGGGACTGGTTTGTCTGGTGGGGCTTTACCGCTTTCCGATGGTGTCCTTATTGTGATGACTCGTTTGAATCGAGTTTTGGACATCGACATTCCAAACCAAAGAATTACGGTCGAGCCAGGAGTGATGAATCTGGATGTCACAAAAACCGTGGCAGCGGACGGTTGTTATTACGCTCCCGACCCATCTAGTCAGGTAATTTGTTCCATTGGTGGAAATGTTGCAGAAAATTCAGGGGGAGCTCACTGTCTTAAGTACGGATTCACAGTTCATCATGTCCTTGGTGTCGAGGCAGTAATGCCAAACGGTGAGATGATTCGACTTGGCGGAAAGGCGCTTGATAACCCGGGCCTTGATCTTCTTGGAGTGCTTGTGGGTTCCGAGGGCACATTGGCGATAGTTACAAAGGTTATTCTGAAATTATTGAGGAAACCAGAATCCGTTAGGACTTTATTAGCCGCCTTTGATACGACGGAGGCCGCAGGAAATGCTGTTTCCGGAATTATAGCCGCCGGAATTATTCCAGCTGCAGTTGAAATGATGGATCGATTGACAATCCAGGCTGCCGAAGCTGCCGTCCATCCAAATTTTCCGGATGCGGAAGCCATACTTATCGTTGAGATAGATGGTGCGGATGCTGATGTACAGGTCCTTTTTGAGCAAGTAGAAAAAGTATGTTCGAGTTCAGGTGCTCGAGAAATTCAAATAGCCGAAACAAACGAGCAACGAGCGCGTTTTTGGTTAGGAAGGAAGGCAGCGTTTGCGGCCATGGGTCGCGTGTCTCCAAGTTATTATGTTCAGGATGGAGTTATCCCCCGCACAAAATTACCAGAAGTGCTTGGTCGTATTCGTGCCTTAGAGGATGAATCTGGCCTTAAAATTGGCAACGTATTTCATGCTGGTGATGGCAACCTGCACCCACTGGTATGTTATGACGAACGTATCGACGGACAGGCCGATTTAGCACAACACGTAGCGTCTCAGATTTTGACTTTTTGTCTTGATGTCGGAGGCTCGATTACAGGTGAGCATGGGGTTGGAGCGGATAAAGCCGATCAAATGCCAAAAATGTTTTCTGAATCTGACCTAGATGCTATGCAAAGAGTACGATGCGCCTTCGATCCGGAACATCTGTGTAATCCAGGAAAAGTGTTTCCTACTCCGCGACTTTGTGGAGAGGTGCCAGGTCCTTACCGAGCGCATCCCCTGGAAGTGGCTGGTTTGGCCGAGCGAATGTAAGAGCCATGAAAAAAAATCTTGAATCTGCGGAATCTTTGCTCGCAGAAATCACAGGACGCGCAGGAAAGGATGTTGCGCGTCTCTCAACGGTTGAAGATAGTATCGATGGCCAGCAGCCACGTATTGTACTGGAGCCGGCATCGGTTGAGACGGTGTCAATTATTCTAGCGTGGGCATCGGCGAGAGCATTGACAGTCTGTGTGCGCGGTGGAGGAACTAAACTAGCTTGGGGCGATGTGCTCTCTTCCGTCGATGTTCTTCTTTCAACAACAAGACTTAATAAAAGCGTGGATCATCGGCATGGAGACCTGACGGCTACGGTTGAGACAGGTGTGACCTTGGCTAAGCTTAACGCTGCTCTAGGCCTTCACGATCAATGGTTGCCTTTAGACTCTCCTTGGGCTGATCGAGCGACTGTGGGAGGAATCGTGTCCACTAATGATAGTGGGCCGAGCCGGCATTACCACGGGGCTCCACGTGATCTCATTATTGGTTGTTCGATTGTTTTGAGTAATGGTCAAATTGCTAAGTCTGGTGGAATCGTTGTAAAAAACGTTGCAGGTTATGATCTGGGTCGTTTGTTAACTGGTTCGTTTGGAAGCCTTGCGGTCATGACGAGCGCCACGTTCAAACTGGCTCCTCGTGCGACGCATTCATGTACAGTCTCGGTCGCGCTACCGTCTTGGGATGTTATACCTTCGGTGGTTTCACGATTAACACTTTCTCCCCTAACACCGACTGCTTTTGAATTGGAGTGGCCACCCGGTGTGCTCTATGTGACTTTTAAGTCGGTAAAAAGTTCGGCACAACAACAGGCTGATATAGCGGAACAATTAATTAGTGATCTAGCTCTAGTGAATAAAGTTGAAGGCATTGAGGAAACCCAACTATGGGAAAAACACACGCGGCAGTGGGATAAACCTGGCTCTCTGGTTAAGCTCAGCACGGTTCCCTCTGCCCTTTTTGATTCTTTAAGTTGGTTGCGAAGTATTTGCAAGGCTCACGACGTTGAAATTTTTATTGGTGGACGTGTTGCCCTCGGCGTAGTTGATATTAGGTTATGTGGGTCTGTAGAAAGTCAAGCTTTGGTAATTAATCAATTCCGTAAACGAGTTCAAAATGGAGATGGTTCCGCCGTACTGCGACGGGCGGAAACAGCACTTCGAAATAAGGTAGATCCTTGGGGAAATATTGAAGCGCTTTCAGTAATGAAGCTCGTTAAAGATCAATTTGATCCAGATAAACGTCTGAATCCTGGTCGTGGTCCTGGCGGCATCTAGCTTGTGTCTCAAATAAGGTTAATTAATCTACGGCTCTATTACTACAGACTACTTTTTTTCCAGCGGGACTCCGCGTATCGATGCATCAATTAATTCCACGAGGTGGAATTGTGGGCGGTGTTGATCAATGGCGTCAAGGCTACCTTGAATTTGTAAGAGACATCCTGGGTTGCTTGAGACAACGGCGTCAGCGCCGGTCGATGCAATGTTGTTTGCCTTTCGCTGTCCTAGCGCCCGTGCAGCTTCAGGTTCAACAAGGTTGTATATACCAGCCGAACCACAGCACAACGATCCTTCAGGAATTTCGCAAATATCCAATTCAGGAATGCCAGACAATACCGCCCTTGGTTGAGCTTTCACACCTTGCGCATGTTGTAGGTGACATGCGTCATGGTAAGCGACTCGGAGAGGCAAAGGGTGACGTGGCGCAGTAGACGGGCTATCAGCCAACAATTCTGAAATATCCTTACATTTTTCCGCAAATTCGGCTGCGCGACTGGCATAGACTGGATCGTCACGCAGTAAGTGTCTGTAATCTTTAAGTGTTGAACCACAGCCGGCCGCGTTAGTAACAATAAAATCAAGGTCATTATTTTCAAACTCATCAATCAAGGCTTTAGCCATTTCAGCCGCTTTTTGCTCATAGCCAGCATGAAGCATTAAGGCACCACAGCACTCCTGTTTTTGGGGTACGACGACCTCAAATCCCTCCGCAGTAAGAACCCTTTGGGTTGCGGCATTAACTTCCCCAAAAAAAACACGTTGCACGCAGCCTAGCAGCAGTCCCACCCGTTTTTTGTTTGTTCGAGTTGTGTTCAATGGTTTTACTGAATCCGCAATGATGGAACGTAATGATATTGATGGAGCAATATTTTCCATTGCTTGCAAACGTTGTGGTAACAGTCTGAGAGTGCCACTAGTTTGTAATAGTTTCTGAATTCCAGATTTTTGATAGAACCATAATACTAATGCAACCCATCTCAGCCGCTTGACGTAAGGGAAGAAGAAAAAAATTAATCGTCGGAACCAACGGTCTCCGAGTGAACGAGGTGAATTACGTTCAACTTGTTGGCGGGTGGCTTCAATTAGGTGATCATATTGCACTCCAGATGGACATGCAGTAACACAAGCCATGCAACCTAGACATGTGTCAATGTGACGCACGAAACCATCAGTGAGGCTGTCCTTTTCTTCATAGCCGACCTTCATTAAGTGAATACGCCCGCGAGGCGAATCCATTTCTTTTTGCCAGAGTACATATGTTGGACAAGCAGGCAAGCAAAATCCGCAGTGGACGCAATCAGCAAGTAGGTCCTGTGCAGGCGGGTGTTCTTCGTCATATATTCCAGGCATTGTAGTTAGCTCGAAGAACATAAGTGTGACGCAACAGACAGGACTTGTCACGTTTTCTCGTTGAGTAAGCCGATCGACACCAGCGAGTCTAAGGGCTAAGATGGATCCACGGTTAATTTAATAAAGTTTTTGCAATGGAGTGATTCAATGGCGCAGGCAATCCGCATTCATGAATTAGGTGGGCCCGATGTTTTGACTTGGGAGAGCGTTGATGTGAGGGAGCCTGGTCCCGGGGAAGCCTTAATAAGGCAGACGGCCGTAGGACTTAACTACATCGATATATATCACCGAACAGGCACCTATCCCTTGCCGTCAATGCCAGCCATTCTTGGCAATGAAGCCGCCGGTGTTGTCGAGTCCATTGGCGACGGTGTAACTGAGCTAAAAATTGGCGATCGTGTCGCGTACTGCATGAACTTAGGTAGTTACGCAGAGCGAAGGCTGATTCCATCGAAAGAATTAATACGTCTTCCAAGCGGGGTAACAGACAAGGAAGCGGCAGCCCTGATGTTAAAGGGATGTACGGTGCAGTATTTATTACGTACAACTTATTGCGTTAATCCTGGTGATAAGGTTCTTTTTCATGCAGTTGCTGGGGGTTGTGGACTTATTGCGTGTCAATGGGCTCGTCACCTTGGCGCAACAATGATTGGAACTGTAAGCAATCAAGAGAAGGCTGAATTAGCCAAGATGCACGGTTGTGAACACGTAATCATCTATTCAGAAGAAAACGTGGCCGAACGGGTAAGAGACATAACGGACGGTGTTGGTGTTCAGGTAGTTTACGACTCAGTGGGTCGCGATACGTTTCAGGATTCATTAGATTGTCTTAGCAGTAGGGGCTTAATGGTGAGTTTCGGTAATTCTTCAGGACCTGTACCTCCATTCAGTCCTGGTATCTTGGCGGCTAAAGGTTCACTGTATCTTACTCGGCCGACCCTTGCTACTCACATTAATTCACGAGAGAAGCTTGAACACGTTACGGGCGAACTATTTGATCTAGTGGAGAGGGGCATTATAAATGCAGGCATCCGACAGGAATACCCGCTAAAGGACGTTAAGCAGGCTCATATTTGTTTGGAACGGCGCGAGACAACAGGAGCAACGGTGTTAATCACGTGAATGTAGGCATGTATGACAAGAGTTAGTGGTTGACAGGTTAAAGATTTTTGTAGTTTATAGATATTTTTCAAAATTATCGGACAGTAATAATTTTGTATTTCGGTGGTAGGATTAACTGGCAAAAATCGATTGTATTTATGTAATTTCATTTGACCGGCTTAAGGTTTAAATTGGAGGTTTCAGGTGAAAAAAAAATATCCAAAGAAATCAAGTCAACGGTCGAAAGAGTCTCGTCGCTCTTTTATGAAAAAAGCTGTCATGGGAGCCGGGGCAACGGCGGCTCTGGGTGCTTCAAAAGTTGGGTTCGCTGAGCAAACTGACTCAGCCACTAAAAAGATTTTGATTCCGAAAGAATTTGAGGACGCAGCTGCCGCTCCATTGACGAAGATTGATTTTCCAATGATTGGCGCGCAAGTCTTTGCTCGTGCTTGCAAAGAAGAGGGTGTGTCGGCGTTGTTTTGTTGTCCTGGTAATTATTTAATCGTGCATGCAATGGCAGAGGCTGGGGTGCCAACCTACTCAGGTCGCCATGAAGGTTCACTTTGTCATGCGGCGGATGCTTTTTGCCGAGCTACCGGTGAGATTGCTGCAACGTCTGGCACTGAAGGTCCAGGCTTTACTGACATGATTGGCGGCATTGCCGCAGCCAATGCCGCTCGATCTCCCATCTTGGTTCTGGCCAGTAACAGCACTATCTTAGGTGATGATACCGAGAGAGGGATTCAAGATTGTTATCAACAACCCACAACCGAAGGTATGAGAAAATACGGTAAGCGTCTTATCACGCCAGAACGAACGTGGGAATACGCGGGTTACGCCTTTAGGCAACTTAAGACCGGAGTGCCGAAGCCAGTTCATCTTGATTTTCCAGCTGAGGTTGCTGGTGCGCAGTTCGCCGATGCCAGTGAACTTGAGTATTACTACGATAAAACAAAATATCGAACTGAAGCTAAAGCCCATCCTGATCCCAGAGCCATTGAAGCGGCTGTTCGGTTGCTGCGCGGCGCAGATCGACCGATCATTGTATCGAGTAATGGAGTATTTTACGGAAAAGCTTGGGTTCCGCTCAGACAACTTGCCGAAAAGGCGCAGATTCCAGTTGTTGAATCTGGCGCGATGAAAGGTCAGTTTCCTGGTGATCACAAACTGTCGGCTGATGCGGCGCCAAACGCACTGGCTAGCGCTGATGTAGTTCTTCTTGTGGGTCAGTACTGTATGCCTACGATTGGGGAGTTTGCATTTGGTCCAGACGCAAAGTACATCCGGATTGATCCTGCGGCTGAAGATATAGGTCGGAACCTCCCGATTGATGTAGGTATTGTGAGCGACGAACATGCGGCTCTCACCGCTTTGGTAAGCGCTATGCCAAATCAACAGCATGATTCTTGGGTAAGCGAAATCGCATTAGCGCGACAGGAATTTGAAGCTGAAAATGAAGAGTTCTATCAAACAGGACTTGGGTATACGGATGCTGTGCATCCAGCGGTAGTTTCCAAGGAGTTGGCGGAGTTTCTTTATAACGGAGACCTGCCTAAAGAACAAACTACCGTAGTGCAGGGTGGGTACGGTGTTGCCCGCTACACACGACGATATCTGCGCGCATATCGGCCAGGACAAATTATTAACGGTGCGTATCAGTATGGTGCAATAGGTCCAGATGTTGGTTATGCACTTGGCGTGGCTGTTGCTGTCCAGCAAGGGGTGGGAGCCCAGGCTGATTACAAAGGTCATCCGATCATTGCGGTAACAGGAGATGGAGGAATTGGATATTCAGGCATGGAACTTGAGACGATCGCTAAATATCAATTACCCGTCATAACTATTGTGTACAACAATAATGCGTGGGGAACTTGGACGGGTCAGCGGAATAATGCTATTTCACTTCCTATTCACTTGTTTCAGGAAAATATTCGTTATGACAAGATGGGTGAAGCACTCGGAGCTCATGGGGAGTACGTTACCCGCCCTCAGGATTTCACTCCTGCACTGGAGCGGGCGTATCAGGTTGCACTTACAGAAAGTCGCCCGTCCATCATTAATGTTCAAGCGAAAAAGGAATTCTGGTTGCGTGATCAATACCCACCGGGATTTTTAGGGAAGATAGAACCTGGGCTGATGTCCTACAACCATTAAGCTGTGATGGTAGCGACGTAATCTAAACGGATCATGGCACGTAAGAAGGTTTTGAAACCACGGCGACGATCAGCGCAAGATGAGTTGGATTTTGTAAGACGTAGGTTACAGACTTATGCTGACCGTGGTGTTTTTCGAGGGTACTCGGAAAAGCAATATCGAGCAGGTCGTTATTATTTTCGGTTTCTCTGGCTCGCTAGAGAGCCGTTCACGTTAACCTATGAACCTACATCTGGGACGTTGACATTTACGAATTTTTTACCGCATGTCCATGCAAGATCGACGCTATGTAAGGAGCTTAAAATTTTTATTAAAGGACGGTCAGCGACTCATTTGCCTGCTCATCGCCGCATAGATACAAAACGTGCTCGCCCTGATTGCTCAAGCCGACGAGGCACATTACTTGTTCATGTCATAGCAAAGCCGGGACATCATGAGTATGGCGTAACAAAAGTGATTAACTTGGTTCATGAGGTTTACTTGTATCTTCATACATATTTTCCAGAATATCTGTGGCAATATTATGATGTTCCACAAGAGTGACAGTGGAAGAAAAAATAGAGTATCGACAAATGTTCGTTGATGAATCAGAGCAGGTTTCCGCGTTAGCTCTGTCATCATTTAATGAATTTATTGCACCTGAGTATTCCGAAGAAGGTGTCCGTGAATTCCATAAGTATGTTGATACTCAAGCCATTAAAAAGAGGATTCAAAACAATCATCTTTTAATAGTTGCTAAAGTGGCGGCTGGTATCGTAGGGATGATAGAAATGCGCGATCAAAACCACGTCGCACTACTATTTGTTGAGAAAAAATATCAGAAGCATGGTTTGGCCAGGTCGCTCCTTCAGAGTGCCTTTAATGAAGTAAAATCGCTTGCTCCCCAAGTTGAAAGAATAACAGTGAATTCATCACGACACGGGCTTCAGATTTACGAGAAACTTGGTTTTACTCAGACAGGTCCTGAGCGAAACATCAATGGGATTCTTTTTATTCCGATGGCGAAACAATTGGATTTATAGTGTTGTGCAAGCTAAAAAGGAGTATTTGAGTTGCAGGGATTTAGTTAATAGATTGAACCTGAATCTGATCAACAAGAAGGCGACCCTTTCCTTGGATTTTCATTCCGAAAGGACCAGGTTCTAAATCATCCGCGTGACCGTGCGTAATCAGTTCGCCGTTGACATAGCCACGAAAGTGTCCTTCACCTCCAAAGATTTGTAGCTCTAGCCATCCTGATTCTAGTAATTCCTTTTCTTCAAAAATTGTTTCGACGCCCGCGTTAACGCGTCCAAGTTGAAAGACATTCTTGGTGGCAGAAAAAAAATCAAATGTTTCCGAGTTTTGTACATGGAGCAGTATCCGAAATTCTCCGTCAAAGTGATCCAGATTTATAGAAACTTCTGCTTCTGAAGAAGCGACATTCGAGCCGGCCACAAAAATTACCGAGGTTTCCTGAGGAGAGAGTCCTAAAACTGGGCCTTTTTCTTCATCGTGAACCATACCAGGAATCAGATCGGAGACGGTGCCATCCAACCATGTAAATTCATTATCCAGCACAGATTCCGCTCCTACCACTGGGTGCCATACCCATGAATCATTTTCCAAATCCACGATACCCTGATCGCGGGGAGAGGAAATGGCCGCCGCGACGCGATTATCGGCCTCTTCTTGAAAAGTATCTGTGGTAATGGTTTGGACGCCTAGACCGTGCCGATATACCAGAAGGGCTCCATGTTCAGCTGTTTCATACAACATGAAAATTCCACTTAGCGCAAGTAAGAACGAGACTGTTTGGATCCATGTTTTCTGGGGCAATATAAAGGAAACGGCTAGGCGTAAAGAAGCGAAGAATACAAAGAACCAAGTGGCTCTAGACGCCCAGTCGTGATGTTCGCCGACCAGAGGAGCAACTTCTGCTGGTAGCAGCATTGCATCGGCTGCACTTTCACCTGTGAAGTACGCGAGAATACCAGAGGCTGCACCAACACAATATAGAAGAGATACGGTATTTCTTATGGATATATTGCGACGCCAAAGCAAGCTAACCAGATCGACGGCGACAGCTACAATAAGTAAAGCAATAGGAAAATGAACGACGATAGGATGGATATTAGGTGCCCAATCAGGTGTAAGTGACATGTTTCACTTTAATTTATCAAATCTATAATACCGATCTTAGGCAACAGGTGTGTAGTAATTCAACTGAGGACTAGAAATAGTGATGGAAGGTTGGCATGGATGGGACGAGTACGCACCATTCTATGACTGGGAAAACCGACGGACAGTTGGGCGCCGAGATGTGGCATTTTGGGTGGATCTTGCTGATCGTATCGGTGTCCCGGTACTTGAACTCGGTTGTGGAACGGGTCGTATTTCATTGCCCGTTGCACGAAAAATTGGTCAGTTTGTTGGTGTTGACCGGTCCGGAGAAATGTTGCGGCGTCTTAGTAAGCGTTTTCGAAGAGCGAAACTCGGCCAAGGGGTTAGTCTAATTCGAGGTGACATACGAGCACTTCCTTTTCGGAAAAGACATCGCTTTAAACTGGTTATGGCACCTTATGGAATTGTTCAATCTTTGTTACGGGATAAAGATGTAAAAGATACATTTGAATGTGTTTCGAAAATTGTTTCACGCGGTGGTGTGTTCGCCATTGACTTGGTTCCTGATTTACCTCGATGGAAAGAATATAAACGACGCGTTAGTCTTCGTGGAATTGGACCGAACGGCGGGCGTGTGAAATTAATTGAAACTGTGAGACAGGACACTGTAAAACGGTTGACCATGTTTGATCAGGAGTTTATCGAACAAAAAGAAAAAGTTAGAAAGGTCTACAATTTTTCAATCGCATTTCGAACCTTAACGGTACCACAAGTCACCCGACGACTTGAGCGGTCGGGTTTTAGAGTTGATGCTGTGTTAGGTGATTATCGCGGAAATCCTTGGTCGGCGGATGCGGACGTTTGGGTAATTATTGCTCGGCGAATGTAGTATTTAATGACGAGTAGATGGAGGTTCATACTCTATGAGTGGAAAGTTCTGCCATAATAAAAAGAGAAATTAATTAAGATCGCTGCAGGTGGATTAGTTTTTACTTAAATCGGAGAAAATAGAATGTCAGGCCACTCAAAATGGGCCTCAATCAAACATAAAAAGGGTGCAGCTGACGCAAAACGCGGCAAGTTGTTTACCCGAATTATCAAGGAATTAACCGTGGCTGCTCGTGCTGCTGGTGGTGATCCAGATAGCAACCCCCGTCTTCGAACAGTTGTTGCCGATGCCAAGGCGGCAAATATGCCAGCCGACAACATTAAGCGAGCCATACGCCGGGGCACTGGTGAAGAACCTGGCGTTTCCTATGAAGAAATGACTTATGAGGCGTATGGGCCAGGCGGAGCAGCCCTATTAATTGAATGTTTAACTGACAATACGAATCGGACAGTCGGTGAAATACGACATCTTTTGTCAAAGCACGGTGGAAATCTTGGCACCTCTAACAGTGTCGCTTGGATGTTTTCGAAACATGGATATCTCGTTGTTGAGAAGAGCGGAGTTGATGAAGAAGTGCTTATGGCAGCTGCAATTGATGCTGGTGCGGATGATTTTCGTGAAGATGGAGACTGTTGGGAAATTATAAGTTCTCCAGAATCTTATGACACTGTTTTATCTTCAGTTCGTGGCACTGGGGTCGAGCCCGTTAGCGCCAATTTAGCAATGCTGCCCCAAAATTATGTCAAGGTTGAAGGAACGGATGCTCGACAGATTTTAAAATTAATGGAAGTCTTAGACGACCAAGATGATGTGCAGCATGTATGGTCGAATTTTGATGTTGATGCAGAGGAGATCGAGGCGTCTCTAGCGTGAGAATTTTCGGGGTTGACCCCGGCTCTCAAAGAACAGGATTCGGTTGCATCGAAACCGGTGGCAGCCGGTACAAGATTGTCATATCTGGAACACTTGAGCCGCCAACGAGTATTTCATTTTCTCAAAAGTTGTTGTTTATTCATAAGGGTCTTTCTGATCTATTAATAAAATATCGGCCGGATGTGATGGCCATTGAGAACGTCTTTTTTGCTCGAAATGCGCGCTCCGCTCTAATTCTTGGTCATGTTCGTGGCGTCCTAATGCTCGCTGCTGCCGAGGCAAAACTTTCGGTGTCTGAATATTCGCCTACAGAAGTGAAGCGGGCTGTGGTTGGTTATGGCCGTGCCGAAAAAAGTCAGGTGCAGCAAATGGTCACGCTTTTACTTGGTTTAGAGGTTGCACCCTCTCCACTGGATGTTTCGGATGCTTTAGGAGTGGCCATTTGTCACGCTAACTCAATAGGACCTTTTGGGAAACCAGATGAACAGTCACAAGGAAGTCGCAGCTGGCGAGGTTACAAGTTTAAGGAACAAAGCAAGTAGTCGAGGATTTATGATTGGGCATCTCACCGGACGATTAATTGATAAGCAGCCAAATAGAATTCTTGTTGATGTGAATGGAGTTGGGTACGAACTGCATGTGCCGTTGTCAACATTTTATGGGCTCGGAGAAACAGGTGAGACCGTGTCCGTGAAGGTGTATACGCATGTTCGTGAAGATGCTCTGGTATTGTTCGGATTCGTTACAAAACTAGAATTACAAGTATTTGAACTCCTGATATCTATTAGTGGCGTAGGTCCTAGACTGGCCCTTGCAGTACTGTCAGGGATCGAGCCTCCAGAACTAGTCGCTGCGATCAAGAATGGAGATGTTGATCGACTTACCCGTATTCCCGGAGTAGGCAAAAAAACGGCGGAACGAATAGGCTTAGAGTTAAAAGATCGCCTTGCGATCTATCTTGACGAAGATTCTACGGATGCCGCAGTGATTTCAGGTGACCACAGAGATGAACGCGCGGATGTGTTATCAGCTTTGCTTAATCTTGGTTACCATCGAAAGTTAGCAGAACGTGCAGTAGATATAGCTGTTGGATCTGATGCTGAGGGTTTTGAGCTAACGTTGCGACAAGCATTACGTGAGTTGGCCAAGTAAAACGGAAATCAAGAATGACCACTGAAAGAGTTGTAAGTTCGGCTCAAGAAATAGAAGAAGCGCATTATGAAGTTGGACTGCGCCCAAAGACTCTTTTGGATTATGTGGGACAAGAACGTGTCCGTGAAAATTTATCTGTATCGATATCTGCGGCCCGTAAACGTGAAGAGGCTCTTGACCATGTTTTGTTGTACGGGCCTCCTGGTTTAGGAAAAACGACCTTAGCGTATGTCGTTGCCCAAGAACTGGGAGTATCCGTCCGAGCGACTTCGGGACCGGTGCTCGAGAAACCAGGTGATCTGGCGGCTTTACTAACGAACCTTCAGAAGCACGAGGTTTTATTCATTGATGAGATTCATCGAATGAGTCCGACTATCGAAGAGATACTTTATCCGGCTATGGAAGATTATGAGTTGGATATTATGATCGGCCAAGGTCCCGGTGCGCGTTCGGTGAAGGTGCCTTTACAAAAATTTACTCTTATGGGAGCGACCACGCGTGCGGGATTGCTGACGGGGCCCTTACGCGCAAGATTTGGTATTGTCCACAGATTAGACTTTTATAGTGTCGAAGAACTGCATCAGATTATTGATCGCTCTGCTCGTATTCTTGGTGTGTCAATTGAGAGTTCGGCAACTACGGAACTGGCTCGGCGTGCACGGGGCACGCCAAGGGTTGCAAATCGTTTGTTACGGCGTGTTCGAGACTACGCTGAGGTGCGTGCTGATGGACAAATTAGTTTTACAGTCGCTGAGCAAGCGTTAGAAATGCTTGAAGTTGATAATAATGGTCTTGATGAAGCGGACAGACGTTTGCTTAGGGCGATTATTGATAAATTTGGTGGTGGCCCAGTCGGGCTTGGGAGTATTGCAGCGGCCATTAGTGAAGAGAAAGAAGCTATTGAGGATATTTACGAGCCGTTCTTAATACAGAACGGTTTTCTGGATCGAACGCCAAGAGGGCGTATCGCTACCGCGCGCGCCTATCAATATTTTGGTTTGACTGAACCTAACCGGGACGCACAGCTTTGGTGAGCAAAGCGACACTGAAAAGGAAAGAAATTTTGAAAACAAAGGAATCCGGGAATAGATTGAGAGGGGGAACACAGCTCAGGGCAACGTGTATCGCGTCGCTCGCCACCTATGTGCCGCCGCGGTTGCTTAAAAATAAAGACATTGAAAAAATTGTTGACACCTCAAATGAATGGATTCTGCAGCGGACTGGTATCAAACAGAGGCACGTGGTTGATCCTGGGGTGGCGACGTCAGATTTAGCCCAAGAGGCTTCAGTTTTGGCAATTGAGCAGGCAGGGTTAAGGCCTGACGATATTGGTTTTATAGTCGTTGCGACGACTACTCCAGATATGTTATTTCCGAGCACGGCCTGTCTATTGCAACACAAACTAGGTGCTTCCAACGCTTGGGGGTTCGATCTTGGTGCTGCATGCTCGGGTTTCACCTACGCCTTAACTACTGGTGCGCATATGGTGGCGAGTGGCGCGCACGATCATGCGCTTGTAATTGGCGCCGATGTGATGTCTTCAATTATTGATTATAAAGATCGTGCTACCTGCGTTTTGTTTGGAGATGGTGCGGGTGCTGCTGTAATTTCTCCTGCTACTAATCCCGCCGAGGCTCTTATTGATTTTTCACACGAAGTTGATGGAAGTGGAGGTCCGGCGCTGTGTATGCCTGCAGGTGGCAGTTTAAAACCGGCAAGTCATGAGACCATTGATGAGAGGATGCATTACGTGCATCAGGATGGGCCAACGGTATTTAAATTTGCAGTCCGAAAAATGGAAGAAATTTGTCGGCGCATACTAAATGAAAACAACTTAGATTCTGAGGACATCGATCTTTTTGTGTCGCACCAGGCAAATCGAAGAATTATTCTTAATACGGCTGAACGCTTGGGTCTTCCATCTGAAAAGGTTGTAATTAATATTGAACAGTATGGTAATACCACAGCTGCTACTATTCCTCTTGCTCTTGGTGACTGCGTTAGATCCGGGCGATTGAAAAAGGGAAATCGAGTGTTACTTGCATCAGTCGGAGCTGGTTTTACAGTCGGAGCTGTTTTGTTACGTTGGGCATATTGATTGACAACTTCTCTTTCTGCGTTTGATTTCGATCTTCCTGCTGAGCTCATCGCTCAAGCTCCCAGAACTCCTCGTGATCAAGCCAGACTTTTTGGGTTGCGGCGAAGCTCAGACGCCTACACGCACGGCAGGATAACGGATCTCACGTCGTTACTAATGCCAGGGGATGTCCTTGTAGTAAATGACACGCGTGTCTATCCAGCACGTTTGCTTGGTCGTCGATTTCCTAGTGGTGGTTCGGTCGAGTGTCTACTGCTTTCACGGTTAGATTCTGACCGGTGGGAAGTTTTGTTGCATCCTGGGAATAAGTTAAAGGAAGGTGAGCTAGTAATTTTTGAAAAAGGTTCTTATAAGCTTGAACTTGAGGTTTTAAGTAAGCATTTCTTTGGAAGACGAACGGTGCGTTTGAGCACCGCTAATGACAGCGATATATTCGAAGTGATTGATGCAATTGGTCATGTTCCACTTCCACCTTATATCAAGAGAGCAGACGAGGAGGCAGATCTCTCTCGATATCAGACAGTCTACGCCCGTGTCAGAGGTTCTGTTGCTGCTCCTACTGCCGGATTACACTTTACGCCGACTCTTTTAGAAGAAATCGAGAAAAAAGGTGTCGTAATAACAGCTGTTACCCTGCATGTTGGGTATGGGACATTTCAGCCAATTAGAACTCAAAACATTGAAGATCACAGTGTTGGGGCTGAGGTGTTTGATGTGACTCAAGCAGCAGCAGATTTGATCAACGCGGCTCTTGATGAAGGTCGCCGAGTGGTGGCGGTGGGAACCACCACTACGCGTGTATTGGAAACATTAGCCATGCGTGGAGATGGTCGAGTTTTTTCGGGACGAGGAGAAACAGATCTTTATATTCACCCTGGGGTTTCTTTTATGGTTGTTGACGCGTTGCTGACTAATTTTCATCTTCCCCGTTCGTCTCTTCTAGTCTTGGCGTCTGCCTTTGCTGGTCGAGAACGATTGCTATCGGCTTATCAGGAGGCGATAGTTCGGGGTTATCGGTTCTACAGTTATGGTGATGCGATGTTTATTTCGTAGAAGCATCTGCTTAATTCAGTCGAGACTTCCTAGAGTTTTCTGCCAGCGGGGAGTCGCTTGGTTATAATGACACGATATTGACTGTTGAAAATGCCGGTGTAGCTCAGCTGGTTAGAGCGAGCGGCTCATATCCGCTAGGTCCGGGGTTCAAGTCCCTGCGCCGGCACCATTTTTAGCTAAACGAAGCGTCACTGGAAATTCTTCTAAGCGTTAAATCAAGCGATCTTTTAGCGCCATTCTTAACTAGCTGTCAATTTTTCCTCAATTTCTGCAAGTCGACGTTCAATTTCAATCAGTTTATGAAGAATAATGATATGAGTCTTCTTCGCATCTATGCCGACAGGACTGGCTTCGCTGCTAATGATATTTTCAATGTTTTTGTAGATATCGTCTGGAATTTTGGTCTGCATTTTAATTAATTTCTATTTGTTATTTTTTCGTTCGTGTTCCCGTTCACCAGCGAGAATATTGGACATGGCGTAATTTCCTTCGTGGCAAGCGTATTCATAAATTACATAATCTGAAACTCGCGGCATTGGTCGTTCAACCGTCCATGGCTGTGTGTAAATAGTTTCATCCTCAATCGTAAATTGATAATCGATGTTGTTTTGGTCAATACGTGTGAAACGTTCAACGGAACGTGTGTTAGGTGTCGATGGAAAGCGTAATTCAGTTTTATCACTATAGTTGATGGTTTCAACAACAAGGGTGTTACCTTCCCAGTATCCTCTAGAGTCACCATTCCATTGCCGAATTTTCTCATTCAAATGTGGACGTCTATCAAGAGGAATGATTCGAACGTCGTGAATGTTTTCGACGTGTATGGCTACATGTTCTTGAGTTTGAAGGATGTGATAAGTGTTGTTGTAACTTGTACCAACAGGTGGAACACCATGATAGGTAATGCATCTGTCCCATGCGCTTCTATCCAGCCATGAATCTGCGGGATGCTCCTTCCTATGTTTTCTTAACGATAAAACCTGTTCCTGTCCCTTCTTGTTGAGGGGTAGCTGTCCATTTGATGGATCGACAATTTGGGAAGTGCGTCGATCCGGAAGGACTTGTCCTCGATCCACCCAGAACGCGTTGTACGCTCCTGGGTCAATGCCTGGCCTGTCAGGACGGTCAGCTTTAGCGCGGGCATTCCATGTGGCAACTTCTTCAAGAGTAAAGAATTTACTTTTGATGTTTTCTGGTCTCTGAAGAGGTGTGACAGTGGCGTAAGACCATATACCCTGTAAATTAGGATCTCCCCATGCTGTTTTGAGATGATTCGAAGTCTGCGCAACTGAGATCAACGGGTCTAAAACCGAAAAAATTAATAAAAACACTAGAACTGTAGGGATCCGAAGTTTCATCAAATACCTCCGTACTGCAATGGACACAATGTCATGATTGCCTAGGACTGCCATATGTGCAAGTGTTCATATGAAACAAAGCCGTGATAGCCTTCTTCTGTATGAAACGAATTAAAGGAGAATCATTTTGAGGTTCAAAATTTTTTTTTCTCTCATTCTTTTGACGATTGTTTCTTTAGGGGTGCTCTGGACGTTCGCGCAGTCAAAAACAACTGAGTTTAGCGCTCAAGATTATCTAGATATTCAACAGTTGTACGCTGAATACAATCATGCACTTGATGCTTCCGATGCTAACCGGTTTGCTGATTTATTTTCAGAGGATGGTAGTCTCGCTGGCAATACGGGGCGTGATGCTCTTGTCCAAGTAATCAGAGGCACAGAACAGCTCTGGCAGGGTAAGTGGAGACATTTATACTCAAACCTGGTTATTACTCCGACGACAGAGGGTGCCGACGGCACAAGTTTCTTGTTTGCGTATGACGTAACGACCAAACCTGCAACTATTACCAATACCGGAATTTACACAGATAAGCTTGTTAAAACAAGCCAAGGATGGCGGTTTAAAGAACGGACATTTTTAAACGATGCGCAGTAATTCTTTTCTTTCAATGTCAAAAGCAATTGCTTCTACTTTATGTATTTTTTTTCTGATGGTTGAAACTAATTTTGTCATCGGACAGTCAAAGTCTGAGCAAATTGAAGAGGCACTATTAGCGGCGCCGGAAATACTTCGGTCAGCTGCCACTGTCATTGCCCGAGACGACAAAGGGGTGCCGAAAATTCTTAGACAAGGCAATAACGAATTGATCTGTGAGCCGGATGGTCCTGGGCGTGGTTTTGTTGTGGAGTGTTATCACAAGAGTTTTCAACCAGTAATGGATTGGACATACCGACGCATGTCTGAGGGAGCTCGAAGTTTCGAGGATATGTTCATTGATGGAGGTCCTGACGCTGATGTTAGTCCGGGAGCCATTCATTATGCACTTGTTGGTCCTAGTC
>Ga0310344_10000672_pt1 | contig 26594 bp, 24 predicted proteins | sample HC15DNA20200_MG_FD_203801 | JGI IMG/M metagenome (GOLD analysis project Ga0310344, IMG submission 203801) | Marine microbial communities from station ALOHA, North Pacific Subtropical Gyre - HC15-DNA-20-200_MG | ecosystem: Environmental > Aquatic > Marine > Oceanic | place: Pacific Ocean: North...
CCGGATGGAGAAAGAGTGAATTTGTTGGGACCTGCTTGTTGTCTTTGAATTAGCTCATATGTTAAACCTTCCCCGTATTGAGAAAGGTATTCAAGCCTCTCCTCGATTAAGCCTTTGAGGTCAATCCTGTCTGGGTGTTTCCAGAGGCGTGCTGATGTGTTCGGTAAGATGAGCCCAGAAACTTGGCCCTGGTGGGATGCGGCGTAAGAAATGGCGATAGGGCCCCCTGCGGAACTGCCAATCAAGAAGGGTTTTGTAAGTTGTAGATTGGTTATTAAACTTGAGAGGTCATTTACTATGTCGTCGAATGTATAGTCGCTATTGGGATACGTGGATCTTCCACATGACCGACGGTCATAGGTAATAATGGTAAAACGATCGGCTAACTGATCCAGCCAGTCTGTAGGTGGAGGTGCCAAGGTGGAACTTGGTCCCCCATAACCTCCGTGAATAAATACCACTGGGGGGCCAGAACCATGAACTTCGTAATACGTGTTTATGCCATTTAAATTTAAATAAGGCATCTATGGTAGGTTCCCCTCCCTATAAGGCAAAGTGAGTGGGAGTCTTATTCGTCTTTTGGTTTATTCTCAGCTTGTTTTACTAATGCCCAAGCACCTGGGAGTACCATGGCTGCTAATAACAGTTTTAAAGCATCTCCTGCTATGAAAGGATAGAGACCTGCTCTCAATGTTTTGTCTAGGACGTTTGAGCCTCCTATGGCGTCGTAAAACGTTAAGTCAGCATTAATGCTTTTGAATGCAATGAAGTAAGCTAGGCCGGCAAGTCCAAAGATATAGATACTGGCGTTGCCTATGAACATTGCCAGCGAAACTTTGGTTTTACGGTCCCATCCTAGTTCGGCCAGTTTACCTACTACATATGCAGCAAATATGAACCCGACAATGTATCCTCCACTGGCGAGATTCCATACCATGCCATCAGTTCCTGACCACGGTAATATGAAGTGGAAAGTTTTCTCATCCATAAAGCCGGATGCTGGAGCAAATACTGGTAGTAGGAACATTCCCAATAACATATAGACCAGCATACTTAAGGCACCTCTTTTACTTCCTAGTGCCGCTCCTGTACACAATACAGCAAATGTTTGTCCGGTTATTGGCACTGGTGTACCAGGAAAGCGTATAGCTATCTGGGCGAAGAGAGCTGTTAGAAGTGCGAATCCTACTATAAGAAGGGAGTCTACGAGTAGACCTCTTCTTGGTATTATGGCTGATATTAGAGTGTTATTTGCAACTAATGATTGTGCTTGCACGGTTTTGCCTCCATAAAGCGAGTACTTTCAACGTAGCGAAGTATAACTCTGCCTATGGATATGGTCAATATGATGTGTAACTTGAGTGAAAACGAAAGAGCCCATTAGATACCTAACGGGCTCTCTACATCTATATTCAGGACGAATTACGAAACTTCCATTACTACCTTGATAACGTTGTCGGTTTTGTCACTGTACATATCATGGGCAGCCTGTACGTCATCGAATGCCATTCGGTGAGTTACCAGGTGAGACAGGTCTAATCGTCCCTGTTCCATCAAAGAAACACATTCTCGTATTGAGTTGATGTTTTCTCCAGCTGCTGCTGAGTTCGCAACGTTTATTCTTGGTATTTTCGTGTACATTGCGTGGTAATCAAACATGAACGAGTCTTCGGTATGTGTCATACCAAAGAGTATGGCTTGTCCTCGTTTGCGCAGTGTTTGAAAGACCTGATTGCATGTTTCTGGTCTACCACAGGCTTCTACTGCAACGTCTGCCATTTGGCCTCCTGTGATTTCTGTTATAGCTTCGATTATGTTGTCCCTAGTAGGATTTAATGTGTGGGTTGCTCCTATCTGCTTGGCCAAGTCTAATCTGTAGTCCAGCAAATCCGTAACAATGACGTGTTTTGCCCCTTGGAGGGCCATAAGTTGGGTGAATCCCAATCCTATTGCTCCTTGGCTCAATATAACGACTGTTTTACCAAGCACGTTGTCGGATTCCTGCAATGCATACATAACGGTGCCAACAGGTTGACCCATCATCCAAACCGATAGATCTCCGTCGCCTGGTATTTTGATACAACGGTCCGGACCTTCGGCCATGTATTCTACCAATCCACCAGAGTTGGTTGGTATCACAATGACTCTGTCTCCAACCTTTAGTTCATCAGTGCGACTCTCAACTATCTCTCCCAAAACCTCATGGCATGGAGCCCCTAGTCTAATTGGGTAGCTTTCTTCCGGAAGGGCTCGGTCGTAAGTTCGTAAATCGGAACCGCATATGGATGCCCGCTCGGTTTTGATAAGTACTTGTCCGTCTCTTGTTTGAGGGGTTGCGGCTTCTATAATATCGAATTTTCTGTAACCTGCTAATTGAGCTCCTCTCATATTTCCTCCCTTTTATTATTTATTTATATCGCTTCAACGTATATTTCTTTGTATTATATTCCTAAATACTAAAACATAGCTATAGGGTTTATTGGTGATCCAGTGCCACCTTGAACTCTGAGTGGAGCTACTGTCAGCATGAACTCCCATCTCTTGCGTTCTAGGCAAGCATTCGCTATTTCTTCTAGGTTCAAGTTATCTAGTAACCATAGTCCCATGTGAGGAATAGCTACTTGATGTATAGGTTGCTTTATATTTGGATATCCACTGGGTACTACATCGCTAACGGTGTCTCCGCCTATAACAGCAACCTGTTTTTCATGTATCCAAGGTAGGCAAGAGGCATGTAATCCAGGCCACCCGTCTGATACTGGCCTTGTTCCTGCTTCCATGCGACGTTTGTGATGACCTGTTCTAACGAGCAAAATGTCTCCCTTTCCAACTGTAATCCCCTGTTGACGGGAGATTTCCTCCAATTCGTCTGGTGTGACATATTCTCCGGGTTCCATCCAGTCTACGCCTTTGAATCTAGCAGCATCGAGCAAAACTCCCCTGCTAATCACTCCATCATGTAATACTTCAATTGCTTCTCTTTTTGCACCTTCTCTGGTAGTGACCAATGATGAAGGTTTGCCGTTATACATCTGACCATTCCAGAAGATATGTGAGAGTGAGTCAATGTGGGTTATGTTATATCCATGATAGGCCATACCTATGAAGTCTCCACTACCTTGTTGATTTTCTGGTAGTTGTGGGTTCTCTTGAATAGAATATCCTTCTCCGGACCCCGTCATGTAGTGTACTACTTGGGAAACCGTATCGGCATAGATGGTTTTTGTTATAGGCCTAGAGCATGATACAGATATGCCTTCTTTGACTAGAGAAGCGGCGTGTTTTCTCTCTTCTGGTCCAATAAAATTTATTGTTCCGAATTCGTCATCATCTCCCCAACGTCCCCAGTTGTTTAAAGATGTCATATACTCCACTATTTCAGATTCATCTGGTATGTTAGCTTGTGTTGCCATATTTTATTCTCCTTTAGTTATTTTAACCCTCTATTACTACGGTACCTTGTTTGTCAGAAGCCATCTCCAGAGCATCTAGGGTCTTATGTCTTCTGGCCGCTTCTTCGAAGTCCGGCTGGGATTTTCTTCCTGCTTTAATATCGGTAGCAAATTGCCTGAACATTTGAGCCATATTTACAGCAACGCCTGACGGTACGTCTTTTGGAGTCCATAGGAATTCCTTTGGATGGGGTATGACTGTAAGTTCTTTGTCTTCAGTTTTTGCACCTCTTAAAATCGGATCTACCATCTCCACCATTTGATCCGAGGTTACAATCAGAGTTCCTTCAGTTCCATAGACCTCTAATCTAAATGCTGTTCCGTGGTAGGGAATGCTACCTATGTGGACAGAAGCCAAGGCATCATTCTCGAGTTTGCCAATCAACATTATATTATCTGGAGATGTAACGGGTATTGTTGTTTCTGATACGGTGTTGGTGATTTCAGATATGTTGGTCGCCTTCCACTCTGATATTTGTGTGGCGACTATAGATTGTATTTCTTTGAGTTCCCCTAGCGACCACAAAAAAACATCTAGTGCGTGTCCAGTTGCAATATTTAAAGCATGTGCACCTGCTTCTTTATCAGCGTTCCAAGCGGATTTAACGGTTCTTGGGCGGGTTATGCCAGGCAGGAACATAGTCATATTCGCAGCGATCATCCGACCAAGATAACCTTGTGCCACCAAGCTTTTCAGATTCTGAAAGCTTGGTGCATAGCGAGATTGTAGTCCCACCATGGTCATGACACCTTTTTCTTTGGCAAGTTTTGCCATTTCTTCGGATTGAGATGAGTTGGCTCCTAGAGGCCATTCACAGAATACATGTTTGCCGGCCTCTAAGGCAGCCATTACCACTTCATAGTGTCTTGGAGCTTTGATGCAAACGTCTACTATGTCTATTTCTGGGTCTGATATAAGATCTTTATAATTCCAGTAACTCTTGCGAGCACCGTATTGAGAGGCAGATTCTTCTGCGGTTCTTTTAGTTGTAGTGCATACTGCTGTCAGGTCATATTCTGGCAATCCTAGGAATGCAGGCATATGAGCTCTCATGCCCCAACCATAGGTAGCACTAGCACCAATTACACCTAAAGATAGCTTATCATTCGACATTGGTATTACTCCTTGAGAATGAATTACTTCCAGCAGGCAATTACGCTCTCATTTTATCACGTTATATTAAAACCAAGAAGATTGGATTGGTTATTCATTTCCATTTTCACAGGTGATAATATAGCCTAAGACAGCAACATATTTAGGAGAATATGATGGCAAATACTCACTTGTTTGCTTTAATAAATATAATTGGCGGAACCCTGGTTTTGGGAAGTTACGTATTCTGTATATACTTTTATCCCGAATATCGTGAGTCGTTTTGGGGTGGTGTCCATGGTAATACCAGAAAATTCTTCACATTTTCCATGCTGCCAGCAGCTATAGGCTATCTGTTGTTTTTCTATTGCGCGGTTTTCAGACCGGAAGCTGGTATTTTTGAATATAAAGGTTTCCTTGGGCAAAACAATATAAATGTTCTTTGCATAATGTTTCTATCAGCGTCATCAATTTGGATGCCGGCACTTGTGATGTATTTCAAAACCGATTTAATTTTTTGGTGGTTCATAGTGGTGGGAGTTTTATGGATAACAGCTTTATCTCTTATATCTATGTTATTTGTTGTAATATCTTCGGATGCACCCTCGTCACTTTACAAAAATATGAGCATATACGGACTGTCGTACATAATATTTCATTGCTTGATTTTGGACGCCATAATTTGGGTTGCAAAACTGCCCGTTAAATAAGGAAACACATTCTATCAATGGGGTGTACTTCTATTGAGGTAACATGATTACTGTGTTAAACTTTGTACGACTGTATCTACTACAGATGTTTATTAGTGAGGTGCACATAATATGGCTACTACTTCAAAGAGCTCAAATAACTACAAAGTCGTTGGAACCAGACCGGTAAGACACGATGGTGTTGACAAGGTAACTGGTAGAGCTAAATACGGAGCGGACGTACACATGGTCAACATGTTACATGGAAGGATTCTAAGAAGTCCTTATGCTCACGCCCGCATAAAATCCATAGACACTAGTAAAGCTGAAAAGCTTGAGGGTGTAGTAAAGATAATTACAGCTAAGGATCTGCCTCAGGCCCCAGATGAAATGGTTTCCCTGGGCGAAGGTCCTATGGTCAACTTGAAATTTTTGACTATGAATATATTGGCTCAAGACAAGGCTCTTTATAAAGGTCATGCCATAGTCGCAGTGGCAGCGGAGTCAGCTCACACAGCAGATGAAGCTCTGGAACTTATAGATATAGAGTATGAAGCCTTACAACCAGTTCTATCGGCACCACAGGGAATGGCTGATGGAGCTCCCATACTGCATGAAAAAATGACAACCGTTTCTCTTGGTAAAGACACTGGCAAGGTCAGCAACGTCGCTACACACACGCAATTCGTACTAGGTGATGTTGAAGCTGGATTTAAAGAAGCCGACTTGGTCGTGGAGAGAGAATTTAACACCCCAACTGTACATCAGGGTTATATTGAGCCACAGTCAGTTACTGCCTTGTGGAGCAGGGACGATGAGATAACCATTTGGACTTCCACACAGGGGCATTTTGGAATAAGGCCAAATATAGCAGCCTTATTAGATGTTCCTATATCTCAGGTCAAAGTTATACCAATGGAAATAGGCGGAGGTTTTGGTGGAAAAACTACTTTCTACTTTGAGCCAATAGCGGCAACAATATCCAGGATGACAGGTCGTCCAGTTAAAATGACTATGAATAGAGCAGAGGTTCTGGAATCAACCGGACCCGGTGCTGGTTCTTATGCTAAAGTGAAAATTGGCGTAAAGAATGATGGTACTATAACTGCAGTACAGGCAAACTTAGCCATGGAAGCGGGAGCATTCCCGGGCTCTCCAGTTAATGCTGGAGCCATGTGTATGTTTAGTATGTACAAAACCGAAAACCTCTTAATAGATGCCCATGATGTTGTGGTAAATAAACCAAAAGTGGCCGCTTACAGAGCACCTGGTGCACCTCAGGCTACTTTTGCATCGGAATGTGTCGTGGACGAGATATGTGAGAAACTAGGAATGGATCCGATGGAGTTCCGTATTAAGAATGCTTCTGCGGAAGGTGACAGGCAAGCGAGTGGAGTTACATTCCTTAAAGTGGGTAATGTGGAGACATTGGAAGCCGCAAAGAACACAGATCACTGGAAATCTGAAAAGGGTGGCAAAGTAAGAGGTCGAGGAGTGGCCAGTGGATTTTGGTTTAATGGTGGTGGTCAATCAAGTTGTAACCTTGCGGTGAACCCCGATGGCACCATAACTATGATAGAAGGATCTGTAGATATAGGTGGCAGTAGGCCTGCTATATCTATGCAGGCTGCGGAAGTTCTTGGTATAAGAGCTGAAGATGTTTTCCCAGTGGTTGGAGATACAAATTCGGTTGGGTTTACTGGCACAACTGGTGGAAGCAGAACAGCTTTCGCTACTGGTCTGGCCGCATATGATGCAGCTCATGACATACTCAAACAAATGAAAGAAAGAGCTGCGAAGATTTGGGAATGTTCAGCAGAGGAAGTAGAATTTGAGGATGGAACATTCTCACGACAAGGTAGCCCAGAGCAGAAATTAACATTCAAACAGATTGCCGGTCGCCAAATGGAAACCGGTGGTCCCATGTCCAGTAGCGCATCCGTATCCCCCAGAGGTGTAGGAAATGCATTCGCAACTCACATAGTTGATGTAGATGTAGATCCTGAAACTGGTAAAGTGGATATAGCTCGTTACACTACCATACAGGACGTTGGTACTGCGATTCATCCGGATTATGTTGAAGGTCAGCTTCAAGGTGCAGCAGTACAGGGTGCAGGGTGGGCGATAAACGAGGAATACTTCTACACAGATGATGGAAGAATGGCAAACGCTACTCTACTTGATTATCGTATGCCTACATCGCTAGATATGCCTATGATAGAGACAGTTCTAGTGGAAGTCCCAAATCCTGGGCATCCGTTTGGTATTAGAGGAGTAGGAGAGGTTTGCTTAGTGCCACCTTTAGCTGCAATTGCTAATGCCGTATATGATGCTGTAGGGGTAAGGGTCAGGGATCTGCCTCTGAAGCCAGGAAATGTGTTGAAGGCAATTTTGGATAAAAATAACAGTTAAGTCAACGCACTATATTTCGTATAAAAGAGGTCTGATAACGGTAACGTTATCAGACCTCTTGTTTTTATAGGTATAAAACTTGAAGTTGGTTACGGTGATTTTGATTGAGGAATGGTATTAACTGATTGGATCTTTGGATATCAATATCATGTAAGAATCGAATTGGTTGTCAGGTTGGAACTGATTATCCAAACCACAATGCCACCTACCACCCCTGTTGTCCAGGTAGAAATCGCAAATACTATAATAGCTTTCTTGGGTAATACCTGACTCAATCCCCAGAACGTTATTGGCCCACCTGCAGCTGCTACGTACAGGAGTGTGGCAGCCGGTGAGATGCCCATACCCATTATGACTAGTAGAGCTACCAAAGGAATTTCAAAAAGCAGGGGTACGTTTATTAATAACCCGAATGTAGCCGCTATCAATATGCCAGTTATATTGTCTCCAAGGAGGCCAGAGACAGTTTCTGAGGATATCCATTGTAGTACTAGGCCACTTCCCAACCCAGCTACTATCATGATTGGTCCTAATCTAATCAGGTATTTTAAACTGGACTTCATCCAACTAATGATTCCTCGATACACCATTTGACGGAACGAATTTTGCATTGGTTGATCTAGTGTCTGGTCATCAGCGTTCCCGATGGTAATATCGTTGGTTTTGTCACCAGCAGCTAAGGCAACAAGTGGGCTAATTATCAATGCTCCAGACAGGCTCATTATTATTCTGCTTAATCCTAAAAGAGGCGTGAAGATGGTCATGCTCATTATAATGGCAGGTAGATTAAGCGTGGATGATCCTTGAACCATACCTACTGCGTAAGCGCTGCCTGAACCTTTTCTATGGAAAGAATTAGCTATTGGAACTACACAAGCTGAGCATAGATTCCATACAGGTCCTATGCTTAGTCCAATGAAAGTTTGACCAATAACACCTCTGTTTCGGTAAGTGTTTATTTTGGTAGGTATTATGAAGGTTTCAGTTAGACCAGCAACTAGAAATGCGAATATCATTCCTACGGATATAATTTCGAAGTAAGCAATCGAGAAATCCTTCCATCGCTCGAAGAGGCTTTTTTCAGTCTCAACACAAAACCCTTGGAAGCATTCTACCACTGGTTTTGTAACTGCCTCTAAATCTTCATTTATTTCGTCAAGCTTAGGGAATCTGCTGAAAGATATAAATAATACCAGTAAGATTGTCAGGAATATTAACCCTACTATCTGCTTTTGCGTTATTTTAATATTGAGCAGGTTTAGCATATCTATACCTGATTTGCAATCATATTACGGCGTAAGGGGCGCCCTTTTAACTTCAATACTATAAAACTTGTGATCATTAGATACAATCTGAAACGGACCGTTACTATCTACTCCCAAGTGTCGCGGGCTTGTTCGAATCCATGTATGTTGGCTTCCCAAGTTGATGTATCCAATATTGCATAAGTTCTAAAGGCTGGTTTATCAGGATCTCTGGGTTGTCCAAGTGAGCCAGGATTAATAAGTAACTGGTTATCGACATTGGTTATTAGGGGTCTGTGAGTGTGCCCAACGATTAATACGTCTGCCTTGGCCTCTGGTAGTAGGTGGTTGGGTATTTTAGCTAATTTGCCGCTGAAGCTATTGTCGTCTGTACCAGAGGAAACAGCTCCTTGATCATCTTCTATGGGAGCCAACCTGTCTCCCTCGCCAGGCAAGAACAATCCGGCTCTTCCTCCGTCAGTACCTCCAGTTGGATCCAACGGGCTGGTATGCATCATCATCACAAATTTGCCATCAATATTCCAAGAAAGCGTCAATGGAACTCTCTGTAAATGTTGCAGGTTATCTGCCTTGATGTTACCAGATTTCCTCAATACTGCTCCTGCAGGAGCTAGTATTGCTGTATCATGATTTCCTCTTACAACCGGTATTCTATATTTTTGCATAATCTCAGATATTTCATTCGAGAACCTATACTGAAGGTTCATATCGCCGGCACATATTACTTGGTCCACTCCTTTAAGTTCGGAGAGTGCCGTTTCGAAAGCCTGCAGATCACAGTGTATATCTGATACAATACCTATCTTCAAGAATTTTCTCCGTTGTAATTTTTGTTGCCAAAAAACTGGCTTTGCTGTTCAACAACAAGAGAACAACAAAGCCAGTTTTGATACTCTTATTCACGTGTGCATATAAAGCTAGAGCCATTACCGTGGGGTCCAGTTTCACATATTGCCACGTCCAGCTTCTTCATTTGCCCTCCTGGCCGTGGTAGCTGTCTTTCACCCGCTGTTCCCATCATCTGCTGAGCAGTTTCCCATATGTGAGTCATTCCGTGGATTCTTCCATTGCCTAAGTTACCACCTGCAGTATTCATAGGATGGGGGCCGTCTATGTCTATAGTGCCGTTTTGCATCCAGCTATGGGCCTGACCTTCAGGTACTATACCCATGGTTTCTAACCACATCCATGTCATAGGGCTGAATCCATCATACAGGTGTATTAAGTCGATATCTGATGGCTTCATTCCAGCACTGTCAAACAGGTTTTTACCATGCTGTCCTTCCCACTCATATTGGTTCTCCAGAGATGCTACGACTCCAGTTTTCTTTTTGTTCCATACACTGGCTCCCATGCCGGCTATGTAACCTCCTGGATGAGGAGTGTCTTTAGCCCGATCTTCGGTAGTCATTATTACCGCCTGTATTCCATCTACTGGCATGTCATTATCGAAAACGCACATTGGATAGGCTATGAGTCGCGAGTTGATATAGTCATCATACGTTATTTGGCGACCCTTCCAAACTGCGTATTCATTCATTTGGGCATTTTTATGGGCATTAATAACATATGCAGCCAACTCTTCACGTTTGGCTCCATATTTTTCCAAATATCTTTGGTAAGTGATAGCTTGTCCTGATCCTCCAACACCATGTCCATATACAGTCGAGAAAGCAGAGGACCCTCCGGCTGTTCTGCCGCTTACTTGTCTGTATCTTACTCCAGCAGGGTGATGACCGGTTCTTATACAAATCGCGTAGTTACACACTCCTGATGCTAAAGCCGCAGCAGCTATGTGTATCATGCTCACTGAACCGGCCGCTGGCAGATCGGTTTGTATCCACCATTTGACATTATCGAAAGGTATAGCTGACATTATATGATTGGCATCCAGCCAGACTGCAGGATCTCCCTTAACACTTGGCCCCCAGTTGGGGTCTGCCCATGAGGCTACTCCGTCAATGTCAGACGGTTTCAATCCGGCATCTGCTATAGCATTGAGAGCTGCTTCGTTTGCCCTCGCAGATTTACTTCCGCCGTAGTAGCGCCTGCACATGGTACTACCTGCTCCTATGAATACTGGGCGTTTCCCTTTTGGCCATTCAATCGGCATAACGTCCTCCTATTTATATTTATATCGGTTTATTTCACAAGTGGGCTAGCTGCTTCTTGGTTGAAACTGAGGTATCCAGACATCGTCGTTAACTTGTTCAAACACGACTTCAAGAGGAAGACCCATAGTAAGACCTTCTCCAAGTTCTCCGTATTCAAAATTTAGGATGTTAGACATAAGTAATAACCCAGTTTGTTCTTCAAGTTCTACTATACACACCGCATAAGGAACTTTTTCCTCAAAGCCGGATACAGATGTGTCATAGCAAATATAGTGTGTATAAAGAGTTGCTCTTCCGCTAACCTCTTCCCACGCCAATTCGTGGTCTCTGTTCTTGCAATTTATGCAGATGTAGTTAGGTGGATGATTGTAGTATCCGCACCCTTGACAACGTTGCAACACTAATTTGCCCTCTTTTGTTCCATCCCAATATGGTTGGGTTAATTGTGATGCTACGGGAACAATATTGTAGGGGCCCATAGTATCGTGAGATAAGTTATCTAAACTACGAACCAACGGTGCGGCAGCACCGCCCAATACATCCGAATGTGTTCCCAAAGGTCCTGCGGTTACGTCAGAATGAGTGTCTAATGGTCCAACTGGTGGCTCAGAGCCCTGACTAGTCATAGAGTCCCCCTTTCAGTGTTTGTGATCTGAATCCGAGATTCCTTGCATAAGGCCAAAACCGGCGTAATTCTGTCTTGATTATCCTAGTGATATATAGTGACTGTGTCAACCTCGTGATGGCGTTAGTCTGTTTTATCTGACGCTGGATAAATGGTTATTTTTCTTTGGTCTCCCATACCAGTGCTTTCGGTTTCAACTTTGTTGTTTTCGGATAGTTCCATGTGGATAACGCGGCGCTCGTTTGGAGTCATGGGTTCCAATGTGATAGATTGTCCTACATTAACAACCCTTTCCGCTACTCTGTTGGCTAGGGTTCGCAGCGAGGAATATCGTCGTTCTTTATACCCTTCGACATCCAATATTACTCTTCCTTCAGTCTTCCTGTTTACTATCAAATTTACTATAAATTGCAAAGCTTTTAGGCTTTCACCTCTTCTACCAATCAACAAACCAGAGTCTTCACCTTCTATGTCGAATTCTATAGTGTCGGACTGAGGATCATTATTCTTAGAAGCAGCAGATGATGCACTGACATTCATGTTCCTCATAACATTGTCCAAGACTAGTTTAGATACAGGTAATAGTTCAGTAGGCATATCCAGCATAAGCACCCTGATTCGTGCGGGTTCTGCCCCGAATCCCAAGATACCACCTTTGCCTTCACTTATTACGTCTATTTCTACCTGGTCTCGGTTTGCGCCGAGTTGCTCTAGGGCGATTTCTATCGCCTCGTCGACTGACTTCCCCGTTACTTCCATTGTTTCCATTTTGCTCCATTTCTTCAACCGATTGTTCGGATGATTCTTCCTGTACTACTGGTCCTTGTTTTGGTGCAGGTAATAGATTCCCCCAACCGGTTATAAAGTATTGTATACCCATTTGTATGAAGTTCGATGCCACCCAGTAAAGTGCCAAACCACTCGGCAATTGAAATGAGAAAAAAGTTAGCATTAGGGGCATCATCCACAACATCATAGTGTTGGTCTGTGCTTGTCTTGGATCTGCCGAAGGAACCATCGACATTTTCTGAACCGACCACATAGATAGGCCTACTAATGCCGGTAGTAGAAAATCTTTTTGTTCGGCAGGTCCTTGGGCTAGGTTTAGCCAAAGAAATCCACTATTTAGCGGAACTGCTTCGTTAACAAGCGGTAACCACGAATAAAGTTTTTCTGAAAGTCCTATTAGTCTCTCTGGTTGGCTGGGTAAAGTTTGAATAATGGCTTGATACAAACCTATCCATATAGGCATCTGAACCAACATGGGACCTAAACATCCGAATGGATTCATCCCATGTTCTCTGTAAAGCTTCATGGTTTCTTGGGATAGTTTAGATCGGTCATTTTTGTATCTTTCTTGCAGAGCTTTAACTTTAGGCTGCAAGATGGACATATTTCTGGTAAGTCTTATTTGTTTGAGAGTAAGAGGTAATGTAATTACTCTGATTACAACTGTAAATAAAAGTATGCTCAGGCCAAAATTGTCAAAGAAAATCGCGTAAAGAAATACTAGGCTGTTGACCATGGGCCCTTGTATCAGTTGTTCCCACATTAAACCTAGAAAATCAAGCATTACACTCCAAAATCATGTCGATGTTATTAACCACTTTCGCAAGTCCTATTTTCCTTGGAGTCATAGCACCAAAGGTCTCTCCAAAGGGTATCTTCTAAATTTACAGATCTAACAGTATGATTCATGGAACTAATGTAGACTACTGAATCAATGCCTGAGGACTTAATGGGTGCTCTTACCGGGTCCTTTATTGAGAATGATCGCAGTTCACTTCCTGTATCTTTATCTAGTAAAAAAACATCTCCATTATGGTTTGCTACAACAAGGCCAGAGGGAATTAAGACCGGATCGGAAACTATTGGAGCTTTTGTGTCAAAAGGGTTAGTCCAACTGGATGATCCATTGTATTTGTTGATAGCGTATATGTTTCCATCCAGAGAAGCTGCGTAAATATTTGATTCGTCTGAAGTTGCTTTAGCCCAGAACCAGTTATCTCCTCTAAATGGCGAAGACCATTGTTCAGTCCCTTTAGTGGCGTCTATAGCATAGAAATGTTTATCGAATGATCCTATATATATAGTTCCATCTACCACTAATGGAGTTGCGGCTATGGCACCTTTCGTTGGGAATTTCCAGAGTTCCTTGCCGTCTAGAGTTAATGCATATAGGTTTCTATCCAAAGATGAAACATAGATTATGTCTTGTTCTACAACAGGGGTGGACCAAATCTTATTACCAGTTTGGAAATCCCATTCCTGAACACCGTCTTCAATAGCCAATGAATATAATGTTCCATTTGACGTGCCAAATATCACACTGTTATCAGTTAATACCGGAGATCCTACTATGTGTCCGTCTGATTCGAAACTCCAAATTTTTTGTCTGGTTTCTACATTTATGGAATATAGACTTCCAAAACTTTCGCCATAGCTACCGATATATATTATATTATCTTTAAAAACAGGCGATCCATATAGACCTTTAAAATCCTCTTCTTCTGTATTAGGGTATTGCCATAGAACGTCACCAGTATTCTTATCAAATGCAGCGAGCCTTGCTTCTTGAGTACCTATATATACCGTATCGTCCACAGTTACAGCCCCAGACCACCCGGATTTCGCCGAGAAGTTGTTAGCTTCGCACCCAGATAGCATAACGATCAATATTGTTACTAGAAGAAGAAATCTTATTGGCTTGTTTAATTTTAGTGTATTCAATTTTGTATTAATTACTTTTTATGTATATCTAATATAGGTGTTACTTAGGGAACTGGGTCATACCCATTTTTACCTATTGGGTTACATCTAATCAATCTGTTCAATGTCAAAGACAAACCCTTAAACACACCATGTTTTTGTATTGCTTCATAAGAGTAGTCAGCACATGTTGGGTAATATCTGCATGAAGTAGGAAGGAATGGGGAAATAGATTTTTTATACAGTTTGATTAAGATCAGAGATAATTTTTTCAAAATACTATGTTTTCTCCTGACTGATTATGGTCAGTAGGTTTGCTTTACTCAGAATAGATTGTACTGCATCGTGGAGTTCTTGGTAACTTACCTCAGATGCTTTTTGGCGGGCCACGAAAATCATATCCCATCCGTCCTTAACTAAAGTGTGTCTCACTGATTCTCTAAGTCGTCTCTTTACAGTATTGCGAACAACAGTATTGCCGGTACGTTTGGCCACAGTGAAACCGAACCTGCTTTCGTGACTGTTATCCACGTGCAGTGCTTTCAGTACGAGTAGACCGTTTACCCAAGACCGACCATTAGTGTAAACATGAGAGAAATCTAGGGGCTTTCTGATACGCAGCTCTTTTTTCATTGAGCCATAACCAAAGAATCTCGGAGAAGTGTGGGGATTAACCCTACTAAACCGTTAGTTTCTCCCTACCTTTAAATCGCCTACTTCTTAGTACTCTGCGGCCGCCACGAGTCATCATTCTCGAGAAAAACCCGTGAACTCTTTTCCTTCTTCTTACTTTAGGTTGATAAGTTCTTTTAGACATGATTAATATTATTCCAGCTAGGATTATAATTCTTATTTGGTTAAGGTGTCAATTTAAAGTTCAATACAAATTTTCTCTTTGACCAGTGTGGCTCTGGGCATTACAATGTAAGTGCGTAAAGACTATGAAGATGCCCGATAGTGTAGCGGTAGCACGTCAGCCTTTGGAGCTGAAGTCCCTGGTTCGAATCCAGGTCGGGCAGCGTTCAATCCTAAATGGTCACGTTATTGTCAAAATATAGAGGTACATATATATGAAGATTGGTCTAATATCTGACACCCATATACCAGGAGGAGCTACGGAAGTACCAGAGATTGTTAAAGATGTATTTCATGACGTTGATTTAATACTTCATGCGGGAAATGTTTACACTATTTCTGTTTTAGATTGGCTAGAATCTATAGCTCCTGTAAAAGTTGCAGGGGCCTTAGATAGAGATAAGATGTGTCATGGAGATCCTAGAGTCGAAGAAAAGCAAATTGTCGAAGTAGAAGGTAGTGTCATAGGTGTAATTCATGATTTGATGGTGCCTGGATTTGGAGGTTGGATTTATCCAGGTTCTCTTTCTAATGTATATGACCATAAAAATAGGGGGCCTCTAGTACCGGATCAAATGTTTGGTAAGAAGGTAGATGTAATAGTTTTTGGCCATACGTGTACTGTTTTAGTAGAGGAATATGGAGACACTTTGCTCATTAATCCAGGCAGTCCTACTTTACGTGATCAACTTAGGAAAATAGGTACGGTCGTAACTCTAGAGATATCTGAAGGAAAACGTGAAGCAAAGATAATAGATTTGGCTAATTTAATCTAGCTATATTTGGACCACAGATGTGCTGATCACGTCTGGAAGATCGTTTATCTCCGTAAGTGCTTCTTGAGGCATAGGATCGTCTAGCCCGACGATCATAGTTGCTCGCCCTCTTGGTTCGAGCCTCCCCACTTCCATAAATGCTATATTTATATCGTGTTTGCCAGTTATGGTTCCAAGGGATCCTATCATTCCTGGTCGGTCATGATGGTCAGTAAAGAGCATGTATCCACTAGTTGCTACTAAATCTATCCAGTAGTCATTTACCCTAACTATATGGGTTTCGTCTCTTATATGAGAAGTTGAAACTATTGTTTTCCCCTCGGATGACTCCACTTCTACGGTTATCAAGCTACTGTATTGTTCGATCTGTGTTGCTTTCTGTTCTGTTATATTGAGGCCTCTTTGCGATGCTAACAGGTTAGCATTGACCAAGTTTACTCTTTCTTGGCTTATTTGGTCTAGAAATCCTACGAGACACGCCGCTTTGAGTATGTTAGTATCGTGATTCGCTATTTCCCCTTCGTACCTGATGTTTATTTTCTTGAGTTGACCTTTGGTCAACTGTGTGGCGATTTTGCCTGCGTATATTGCTGGGGAGATGTATGGACTCAAGGTCGCTTGTCCTTCCGGTAATACCAGAGGAGCGTTCAAAGTATAGCGTGCAGATTTTCCACTAAGGACAGTTATGACTTGTTCTGCCACTTCTATCGCTACTTGTGCTTGTGCTTCTTCAGTTGAGGCACCAAGGTGGGGAGTAGTTATAATTTTCGGATTGTTGAGCAGCGGACTATCTACTGGGGGTTCTTTTGTGAATACATCTAGGGCAGCTCCAGCTACTTGACCTTTGTCTACTGCTTCAGCAAGGGCTTGTTCATCAATAAGTTCCCCTCTAGCTACATTCAAGATTCGAACCGTTGGTTTCATCATAGCAATTTGCTTTTCACCTATCAGTCCACGAGTTGATTCGGTGAGTGGTGTATGGAGGCATATGAAATCTGAGTCTTTATAAATATCATCTAGTGACTTTAGTTGGATACCAATTGAGGATGCGTATTCTTCGGGGACAAAAGGGTCGTATCCAGTCACTTGCATATCAAGTCCAATGGCTCTCCTTGCTACCTCAATACCTACTTTGCCTAGTCCTATTACACCTAGAACCCGGTTTCTTAACTCAATACCAGTGAAAGCACTTCTGGTCCATTCACCTTTATGTAAGGATTCGTTTGCTTGTGGTATATTTCTTGCCAAAGCCATCATCATTGCCACGGTGTGTTCGGCAGCAGCTATTGTATTACCAGTAGGGGCATTTACAACTGCAATTCCTTTGTGTGTTGCTGCCTGCAGATCTATATTGTCGACTCCCACACCAGCCCTGCCAATGACCTGAAGTTTAACACCAGCCTCTATTACATCTGAGGAAACTTTTGTTTCACTCCTCACTACCAAGGCGTCATAGTTTCCGATAATAGATAAGAGTTCTTCTGGAGGAAGTCCTGTTTTGACATCTACTTCTCCGTGATTGCGTAAAAGGCTAACTCCCTCTTCTCCTAGCTTGTCTGATACGAGTATCTTAGGCATCGTTTCTCCGTGTTAATTTTTGTTTAACCATTAAACCCAATTTTTGGCAACACGTCTTCCAAGGCAGATAGGACAATGGATATATCCTCTTCATATACATGGCCTAAATGACCTATCCTGAATATTTTCCCTGTCAAACTACCTTGTCCTCCACCTAATACGACATCGTGATCACTTTGCATTCGTTTTGCCAAATCTCCACCGTTCACACCTTCTGGTACTTTAATGGCTGTAACGGTATTTGATGCATGTGTCTCATCTGCAAAAAGTTCCAGCCCCAAATTTTTTATACCTGCTCTTGTCTTATTGGCTAAATCGATGTGTCTTTGAAAAACGTTTTCCATTCCTTCTTTAAACATCCCTTGAAGTGCCACGTCTAAAGCGTAGAAGATAGACACAGCAGGAGTCCAAGGGGTCTGTCCTCTTTCCAAGTAGCTTTTGGCCCTTCCAAAATCCCAGTAAAAACGAGGCATTGTGGCTTCTTTGGAAGCTTCCCAGGCTCTTTCACTGACACTTACAAATGCCAACCCCGGCGGTATCATATATCCTTTTTGAGATCCGCTCATCACGACATCGCATCCCCATTCGTCAGTGTAAAATGGTAGCGAGGAGAGGCTACTTATAGCGTCCACCAATAACAATTTGTCAGCGTCTTTAACGACTTTGCTGATTGCCGCCATATCGTTGGTGACACCAGTTGAGGTCTCATTATGAGTAACAATTACGGCTTTTATGTTTGGGTTGTCATCTAGAACCTTTTTTACGTCATTTGGGTCGGCCGCGGTGCCCCATGTGGTAGTGAATTTTATTACATTTGCCCCATAGGTTTCTGCTATTTGGCCAAGGCGATCACCAAATACTCCGATGGATACTGAAAGAACTGTATCTCCTGGCGATAAGGTGTTCACAACTGCAGCTTCCATAGCTCCAGTACCAGACGCTGTCAGTATGAATACATCATTCGATGTTTGAAAAATACTTTTCAGGCCTTCAGTTGTTCGCTTGATCATGTCCTGAAATTCTGGACCTCTATGATTAATCATATCCTGCCCCATAGCCTCTAGGACATAATCAGGACAAGGTGTTGGTCCGGGTATTCTTAAATTCTTTGGTATTTTGAAACTCATTTCAATCCTCCCGCCGGCATGAAATATAAATTATAAAATTGAAAACATTGTGAAGTTTAGCACCTTATTTTGAATGTACAATGGGTTTATAGGTTAAATTTTGGTTAAATATATTACTTGTAGATTAGATACCTTTTATTAACCCTCAACTATTTTAAGAAAACGGCGTCTTCCAACCCTAATTATATCATTCGGATGAACCATATTTGTCTCGGAATTACTCGATACTCCGTTGATAGATACAGCATTTTGGGATATTAGTCGTTTGGCCTCAGATTTGCTATTCGCCAAGTTTTCTGAGGTTATTAGATCAACAAAGTTTATGGTTAAAGATTTATTGGAGTCTTCAGCATTAGTTGAGAATTGCATAAATAATGTCTTTATGTCTTCGGGTTCATTTCCTTGTTGAACCGTTCGAACAAATGTTAATTCTGACTCTCTTGCAGAAGATTCATCATGGAATTGAGAAACTATGTCTCTCGCCAGCATCTTTTTAATATCCATTGGATTAACGGATTCTGCTTGTATTTCTTTGTTTATTTGGGTTAAGTCCTGCTTACTGGTGCTTGTAGTCAATTCAAGGTAGCTCATTATTAGGTGATCCGGTATAGACATGATTTTGCCGTACATATCACTTGCTGGTTCATCCACTCCTATATAGTTGTTCAGGCTTTTACTCATTTTCTGCGAACCATCTGTTCCAACCAATAGCGGCATTATGAAACATTGCTGTTGTCGTTGTCCGAGCATGCCTTGTAGATCCCTACCCACTAAGAGGTTAAATCTCTGATCGGATCCGCCAAATTCCACATCGGAGTTGATAGCCACCGAATCATAGGCCTGTAATAGGGGATAAAGTAATTCGGTTATTGCTATAGGCTGTTGTGCGTTGTATCTGTTAGCGAAATCATCTCTGGCTAGAAACTGTGCTACGGTAAATCTTCGTGTTAAATCGAAAACATTATCTAGGGTAAACTTACCGAACCACTCGCTTTGCCATACAGTTTCAGTTTTGCTCTTATCTACTACCTTAAAGAATTGTTTTAGGTAAGTTTGGGCGTTTTCCCTGACTTCTTCGGCAGAAAGCATTTGTCTCGTAGCAGACTGTCCGCTAGGGTCTCCTATTTGGGCAGTCCAGTCACCCACTATTAACACCACTTGATGGCCGATCTCTTGAAGCTCTCTCAATTTTCTAAGTCCCACAGCGTGGCCTAGGTGTATATCAGGTCTGCTTGGGTCAAATCCCATTTTCAGGCGTAGCGGTTTACCTTCTTCGAGGAGACGGACGAATTCGCTTTCCACAATTATATCCGTAACTCCTCTATGGAGTATATTGTCGAGTTGTATGGGATTTATTGAAGGCATTATCTGTTCACATCAAATCTAATTCTTCTGAGTATACAACTTTAGAATATCCAAAGTATATTCAACATCTATTTTCATCTGTTCTATAAGTTCAGTAGGTGAATCGAATAATTTGTCTTCCCGTATTCTTTCTATGAAATCTATAGTTATAAATGATCCATATATGTCTTCGTTGAAATCTATCAGAAATGTCTCTATAACATGTTTAGCACCATTGAACGTAGGTTTTGTTCCTATGTAAGAAGCTCCGAAATATTGCTTGTTCTCTGTTTTTACTAATGTGGCATATATACCGTCTGGTGGCATCAGTAGATGTGTGTCTACATCCAGATTGGCCGTTGGGAACCCAAGAGTTTTTCCTTGCGAATCTCCAGACACTACACGACCTTCTATTGAAAATGGTCTTCCCAGTAGATCTATGGCTCTAGTTAACATTCCGTCTGCTATTGATTTTCGTATAATGGTACTGCTGATATTTTCCCCATTGTGGCAAGCTGCTTCGATTACATGAACTGAAAAGCCTTTTGCTAAGCCTATTGTTTTTAGTGTTTCCGCATCTCCTTCTCGGTTGTGTCCCATGGCAAAATCTTGACCCATGACCATGCCTTTCATTCTCAACTTATCTTGTAGTAGATCAACGAATTGATCAGCACTAAGCAGAGATAGATCATGGTCAAATGTTATGGGCATTACTAAATCGGCACCAGCATCTTTCAGAAGCTTCACCCTGTGCTTAGGATCTGTTATGTATTTAACCTCAAACCCCGGAGTTACAACTGTTCTAGGATGATTCGAGAAGGTTACTATGCAACTCAGCATATTGCGGCTATGAGCTAGAGTAGTTAGCTGTTTGATCAGACCTGAATGACCCAAGTGCACTCCATCGAAAACCCCAACTGCGACTAGGGTTTCTTGTGGTGGAACGGGAATTAATTCTTGATCGGCTCTCATGGGAAACTCCGAGAATAACTTGATAGGTATTGGTGTGTTGAAATCCAGTTTGTTACAGTTAAGACTTTTTCAGGATCTGCTGGGCATGTCTTAAAAGTTCAACAGTTTCTTCCCAATCAACACACGGATCTGTTATCGAAACTCCATACTTCAAGTTGTCAGGATTGCTTTCGTCAAGAGGTTGGTTGCCTTCGAAGATGTGGCTTTCTAACATAACCCCGACAATATTTGTATTGCCTTCCGACCTTTGTTTCATTAAATCTTGGAATGCTATACGCTGTTTTTTGTGATCTTTGCCACAATTTGCGTGTGAACAGTCTACAACTAATTGAGTTCGCAGGTTTGCTTTCTCCAATCGTTGTACTGCATCAGCTACAGATTCGGCATCAAAGTTTGGACCCTGGCTACCGCCCCTTAATACTATATGAGTGTATTGATTTCCCTTGGTAACAACTACAGATGCTTTTCCTTCGGAGTCCACTCCTAGGAAAGCCTGTGCTGCCTGGGAAGCTGTTACTCCGTCGACCGCTAGCTGTATACTTCCACCGGTTCCATTTTTGAAGCCAACTGGCATGCTGAGCCCGCTACTGACTTGTCTATGAGTCTGACTTTCTGCTGTACGTGCTCCAATGGCAGCCCAGGAATAAAGATCTGCAATATATTGAGGCGTGATAGGATCTACAAATTCAATTGCAGTGAGTAGTCCTAACTCACTTACTTTCAAAAGGAATTCTCTTGCCATACGTAATCCCGTATTGATATCGAAACTTCCATTAAGATGTGGGTCATAGATGAGCCCTTTCCATCCTACTGTGGTTCTGGGCTTTTCGAAATAAACCCGCATCACTACTAGCATTTCATTCTTCATTTCGTCTGCTAGTAATTTCAGTTTTTTTGCATATTCATAACCAGCCTCTATATCATGCAAAGAGCACGGCCCAACTATCATTAACATTCGGTTGTCTTCACCCTTAAGGATACGGGCGACCTGATCTCTTCCGTCGGTTACCTGTGCAGCTATTGCTGGGGTTGTAGGGAATTCTTTCAAAAATTCACTAGGTGCTGCTAATTGTTGGATGCTTTCTATATTCAAATCGTGTAGTTGTGTCATATTTATGTCTCTACCAGTATTGTTGTTTGTGATTCTATTTAATAGATGGTGGTGACTATAGCATTGAACGCCTAGTGTGTCTAGTCGCGATAAGAGGAGTGTTATTAGCCTGTGATATCAGGTCGCAGATGTGTTGCATCTCTTAAGTATGAGTGATTCATCTCTTCTGGTTGTTTTTCAGTATTTACTAGTACTAATACTCTTATACACATAGGAAGCATACCAGGAACGTTCATTTCGTGACTATTTAGTAATGGTACATGTGTCCATCCCATCTCACGAGCTGCTACAGCTGGGAATTCGGCGTTAACGTCACTAGTGGTGGTAAAAAACGTGGCAGCTATGTCATTCTTATTTATGTTATTTGTGTCCAGCAGATCATTTAGGAGCTCGTGAGTAGCATCCAGTATAGCCTCTCTTGTATTTTCCGTTACGGTAGTAGCTCCTCTGAGTCCTCTGCATATTAGGGCCATGACTTTATTCCTCCGGTTTAAGATCCGCCTTTGAGATCAGATATAAAACTTTTAACTACCTCTCTTCTATCAGAAGTTGGTGTTTTTTCTATGGTGTCTATTAATGCGCTTCCAACAACTGCTGCGTTGGCTATTGTGCTTAGTGATTCTACATGTTGTCTTTGGCTGATGCCAAAACCAATTGCTATAGGTACTTTCGCGTGCTTTTTTACTCGATTAATGAAATCAGGTACAGATGATCCCATCTCTTGTCTCGCACCGGTGACTCCTGTCAAGCTGACACAATATATAAATCCATCGGCGTTTTGACAAGTTTTTTCGATTCTTATATCAGTACTCGTTGGAGCGAGGAGAGGTATAAAACTAATGTTGTTTTCTTGACATTCCGTTTTTAGAGGCCATGACTCTTCAAAAGGAAGATCTGGCACTATGATTCCATCAACTCCATTTTCTTTACAGGAGAGAGCAAATTCCTTCAAACCGAATCTTAGTATTGGATTGTAGTACCCCATAAGAACAAGAGGTGTGGTCAATCCATTGCGTCTGAGATCCTTGCAAATGTCTAAACATTTTTTTAGGTTTACTCCGTTTAATAAAGCCTGAAAACTTGATCTTTGAATTGTTGTTCCGTCGGCAAGTGGGTCGCTATATGGAACACCAAGTTCAATTATATCTGCACCGCCTTCTGCCAATGCAGGTACCATATTCATAGTATCTTCAATAGATGGGAAACCAACAGTAAGGTAGGGGATGACCCCCATTTCACCTTTTTCTTTAAGGGTATTAAAGCTGTTTTTTATTCTATTCATCATTAACAATTATAAGCAGTAAATACCATTTAATGGAAAATCTTACACTAAGCTGAATATACCACGTGGGTTTTTACCACACAACACGTCATATGAATTCCTGGTCTAAACCAACTACAGTTTTTATGGTTCTAATAAAACTGCCACTACCCCAATAAGGTAGACGCCACATACTTGATTCTTCATTAGTCATATTACTGGCATGTATTTGGTAGTGAGATTCCCTGCCTATTCCGCCGTAAATCATGGCTCCTACTCCGAATATTATTGCTGGCCAAGCTGTTAGATATTGAAGTGTTGCTGCCATAATAGCCCCGCCAACTATGAGAAGAGTTCCAGCAACGAGAGCTTTGTGGTTAGGTTCCTTTATTATTTCAACCGATTCTAGTCTGGAGTAATCAATGTACGAAAACTCTTCACGTCCGTCGAGATTTTTGTAATATACTATTCTCTCGGACGTGGCGTAAAATGGATCGTGATCCGACATTATAGATTCTTGTGCCCTAAGTTTGTCTCTAATGCTCATTTTACAAAACTCCAGTTGAATTTTATTACATTCATTTAAAGTTTTCCATTAGAAACAGTATGTATACTTACCCAAATATGTCTATTATTTTTGTATTTGTATATTATAGATTGGAATCCTAGATTCTATTCTGGAGGTTAAAATGATAGGAGTTCTGACACACCATTGGGCAAAACCAGAGTTATTTTATGAAGCCGACGAATTACTGAAAAGTAATGGAGAAGCTCAAAGCAGAGCTCCTGGATTTGTTAGTAGAAGAACTTTGTATTCAATATCTGATAACACACAAATAACGTCGTTGGTAATTTGGGACGACGAGCATATATACGAACAGTGGAGAGCTAGTGTAGAACGTGCTTTGGCTATGGCTGGGGCTGAAAACTTTTGGGCAAAACCACCAGAGTCACATAGATTTACTACTTCTGACTAAATAAAAAATTACTTAAAAGTTAAGACGATTTTGACACTTTGTTAGTGTTGTTTATGGTACTATTTTTCACTGTGTTTAATTAAAGGATAGAAGAATATGTCATTAAGATCGTTAGTTGGATTTTGTGCTCGAAGACCTTTCCTAATAGTTGGATTATGGGTCGTGCTGATGGTTCTGTCGGCCTTCCTCTCACGAAATTATTTGGATGACGCACTCCAAGGAGGTCAGGGTGCGACACAGGATCTTGAGTTTAAATTAGCGCAGGATCTAAGAGATGAAAAACTGTCAGCATTGGATGCGGAATCTGAGGGAAGTTCAGACGAGGAATCCAAAGGAGTTTCGTCTGACAATTTACTTGTTGTTACATCCTCTAAATATAGTTTTCCATCGGAAGAATACCTATTAGGAATAAATGGATTCTTTGAGAAATTACAATCTGCAATTGACGAAGCTAATTTGGTCCAGTCTGTAGGTACTGTATCAGACTACCAACCAAACCCTTCAGAAGATTTATCCACAGTTATGATATCTGTACCGTTTGTAGAAGGTAAATTGGTTGCCCCCCTAATGCACATTGCTGAGGATTACTCTAATGACGATTTTCAATTTTACTTCATAGGAACTGCTTCTATAGAACATACGTTTCAGGAATTAGCTGAAAAGGATTTAATTACCGGAGAAACGATAGGCATATCAGTAGCAATAATAATTTTGGCATTGGTCTTTGGCACTGTAACGTCAGCATTTATACCCGTAATTTTAGCAGTGGTAGCTATATTTGTTGCTACCGGGTTAGCGGCTATTTTGGGTCAGTTTGTAGACCTTAATGAATTTGTTCCTAATATTATGACCATGATGGGACTGGCTGTAGGAATAGATTATTGTCTTTTTATACTTTCGAGATACAGAGAAGAACGGCAGAATGGATTGGAACAATTAGACGCCATAATTGTTACTGGTAGCACCGCGGGTAGAGCTGTGATGTTCAGTGGCCTGACTGTTGTATTGGCTCTTACGGGTATGTTTATTATACCTGAAAAGACATTTCAGGCATTTGGTGTTGGAGCTATATTAGTCGTTTTTGTCGCTGTCTTCGCCGGTATTACTTTACTGCCAGCATTGATTGGTATATTGGGCGATAAAATAAACAGTTTTCACGTTCCCAAGATCACCACAATCTCCCTGTATTTTCTTGGATTTTTATTCGTCGCATTTACTCAAGAGTTGGGTCCAAAATTGTTGTTGGTTTCGGGATTAGTGATGTTGTTACTTATACTGACATCTCTATTAAGGAAAACCGGGTTAACTCCGGCCTTTTTGTCTCCAAGTAAAGAGACAAGTAGTTTGGAAGGTGGTTTTTGGAATTCAATAACTATTCAGGTAATGAAAAGGCCATACGGTAGTGTGGTTTTGGCCTCAGCTTTTTTGTTAATACTTTCGTACTCTTATTTTGATTTAGAAAAAGGAACTAGCGGCATATCTGTTCTTCCTGAAGACGAACCAGTCAAAGTAGGATTTTCATTGCTGGATGAAAAATTTGGGTTCGGTTCTGATGCTCCAGCAAACATTGTTATATCTGCGGATGTTGATTCACAACAAATTAAAGACGCAATTGCAGACTTAGAGATTCAGTTAGAGGAAAATGATGGATTTCTTTCGCCTGAATTGGTAATAGAACCATCTGTCAATTATGCTGAGTTAACATCAAGGATTCCTGGTGATCCTCAGAATCAAGTAGCACTAGATTCAATAAGAAGCTTGCGGCATGATTTAATACCATCTGCATTCGCGGGTGTTCCTATTTCAGATTACACGATATATGTTGGAGGTTCATCAGCCGAAGTTGTTGATTCTGTTGAAATGACTGATGAGTACTTTCCTATTGTGGTGGGTTTAGTATTGAGTCTTAGTTTAATACTCCTGCTTTTTGCTTTCAGGTCTATAACGATTTCTATAGCTTCTATAATTATGAATCTTTTGTCTGTTGGGGCGTCCTACGGATTACTAGTGCTTGTTTTCCAAAAAGGATTCATGATCAATTTCTTTGGATTTGAGCAAGTCGATCAGTTGGAATTCTGGTTGCCATTATTTATGTTCAGTATCTTATTTGGGTTGTCTATGGACTATCACGTTTTTATGCTCAGTAGAATAAAAGAGCATTTTGATGAATCAGGAAGTTCGGATGAATCTGTTGCCTTTGGTTTAAGGAGAACTGCCAGCATAATTACTGGCGC
>Ga0310344_10000673_pt1 | contig 26575 bp, 20 predicted proteins | sample HC15DNA20200_MG_FD_203801 | JGI IMG/M metagenome (GOLD analysis project Ga0310344, IMG submission 203801) | Marine microbial communities from station ALOHA, North Pacific Subtropical Gyre - HC15-DNA-20-200_MG | ecosystem: Environmental > Aquatic > Marine > Oceanic | place: Pacific Ocean: North...
GATCCTTTTCCTCGTACTCCAACACCACGTAACCGCGGTAATCGGCGTCGCGGAGAATCTTGATCACCCGCTCCAGGTCGGCCGCTTCCTTCTTGCCGTCCCGGAAAATGGACACCTTGACCTGGGCGTTGATCGCGTAGGGAGCGATCACCGCCATGTCGCGGTAGGGATCGTCGGTGCGGAAGTTGCCTCCGTCGAGATTCACGCCGAAGAACTTCGAATTCCGAACTCCCTTGATGATCCGCATCATCTGAGCCGGAGTCGAGGTGATGCCCCCGTGATTTTCCAGCGCCAGGAAGACACCACGCTTTTCTGCGTGATCCAGCACCTGGTTGATGCCCTCGATGCACCTCGCGATTGCAGCCGCCTCGGTATCGCCCTTGGGAACCTTCCCGGCAAAAATCCGGATCACCGGTGCTCCCAGCACCGCGGCGTGGTCGATCCACGTCCTGGCATCGGACAACTGCTTCTCGCGCCCCGGCCCCTCGGCGACGCAGAAGTCGTTGCCGATGGCCGTTCCCGAGATGTCCAGGCCCAGGCGGAAGGTCAACTCCTTCATGTTCACCAGGTACTCGTCGGTGACGGTTTTCGGGAAGTAGTAGGTGGTGGGCTCGACCCCGTCGATGTCCTGGTCGGCAGCGAACTTGATGAAACCGTCCATGGTCATCTTCGCAGACTTCTCCTGTGCGGGAGTGGGCCTCGTGGGCAACAGGCGGCTGAACGAGTAGCCGGCCAGGCTGAGCTTCATGTGCGACTTGCCGTTGCGACCGGGCGGATCAGCGGCCGGAACAATCGAAGACGTCGTCGCGGCAATCCCGGTGGCCAGGCTTCCGGCCAGGAAACCGCGGCGGGAAGCGAAGGTGTTGGTCGACATCGGCAGTGATCCTCTTGTTGGCAAATGGAGAGACCATCAATAGACTATCGCGCCCCGCGTCCGCTCACGACCAATCCGGCAATGTTCCCCAGACGGCCGGACCATCTGGCCCCTGGCCCACTCCACCCGGGAAAGACCATGCCCCGTTACGACCCCGCCCGTATCGAGCCCCACTGGCAGGCCCACTGGGACGAGCACGAGACCTTCCGCACCGGCCCGTTCGAAGCCGGACGCGACAAGTTCTACGTCCTCGACATGTTCCCCTACCCCTCCGGTGACGGCCTGCACGTGGGCCATCCCGAGGGATACACGGCCACCGACATCATCTGCCGTTACCGGCGCATGACCGGCACGCAGGTGCTGCACCCGATGGGATGGGACGCCTTCGGGCTGCCGGCCGAACAGCACGCCATTCGCACCGGCACGCATCCCCGCGAAACCACATACCGGAACATCGATACCTTCCGCCGCCAGTTGAAGATGCTGGGCTTCAGTTACGACTGGAGTCGCGAATTCTCGACAACCGACCCCGACTACTTCCGCTGGACCCAGTGGATCTTCCTACAGCTGTTCGACACGTGGTATGACGACGAGTGCCAGTGGACCGGGCCCGACGGCCTCGAGCGAGTCGGACGTGGCCGCCCGATCAGCGAGTTGCCGATCCCCGACGCGGTCGCCGACGATGGTGACGAAGCGGTCCGTCGATACCAGGACCGTCACCGCCTGGCCTACCAGCACGAGGCCCCGGTCAACTGGTGCCCCGCGCTGGGCACGGTGCTGGCCAACGAGGAAGTCATCGACGGAAAGAGCGAACGGGGCGAGCACCCGGTCGAACGACTTCCCCTGCGGCAGTGGATGCTGGCAATCACCCGCTACGCCGATCGCCTGCTCGACGGACTCGACCTGGTCGACTGGCCCGAGTCGATCCGGTTGTTGCAGCGGAACTGGATCGGGCGAAGCACAGGAGCGGAAGTCGACTTTTATATTGGGGAACCCGGACAGTCGGCCGACGAACTCGACTCCGCATACGCTCTCTGGCAGAACCGGAGAAAAGAGTCGGGACTGCCGGCCGATTCGGGTGAGGAGGTGCTGCGGGTCTACACCACCCGACCCGACACGCTGTTCGGAGCCACCTACATGGTGATTGCTCCCGAACACCCGTTCGTCGAACGCCTGACGACCGACCTCCAGCGCGAGGCGGTCACCACCTACCAGTCCCAGGCCGCCGCCAAGAGCGACCTCGACCGCACCGACCTGGCCAAGGAGAAGACCGGCGTCTTCACCGGCTCCTACGCCGTCAACCCGATCAACGACCAGAAGATCCCGATCTGGGTCGCCGATTACGTGCTGATCAGCTACGGCACCGGGGCGATCATGGCAGTTCCCGGACAGGACGAACGCGACTGGGAATTCGCCGAGGTCTTCGACCTGCCGATCATTCGCACGGTCGAACCGCCCGAAGACTTCACCGGCCAGGCCTACACCGGCGACGGACCCGCAATCAACAGTGGGTTTCTGGACGGGCTGGAGATCGACGGCGCCAAGGACCGGATCATTGAACACCTCCGCGGCACCGGCCAGGGAAACTCGGCGGTCAACTTCAAGCTCCGCGACTGGTTGTTCAGCCGCCAGCACTTCTGGGGCGAACCGTTCCCGGTCTGGCATGAACTCGACGAGGAGGGAAACCTGACAGGGCTGATGCGGGCCGAGTCCGAGGAGAATCTGCCGGCCAAGTTGCCCGAAAACTTCGAATTCAAGCCACACGGTCGGCCCGACCCGCCGTTGGAGGAAGCTCCCGACGAGTGGCTGTACCGGACCGACGAGGACGGGACGCGGTTGAAACGGGAAACCAACTCGATGCCACAGTGGGCCGGGTCGTGCTGGTACTACCTGAGGTTCGCCGACCCGAAGAACACCGACCGGTTCATCGATGCCGAGGCCGAGACCAACTGGTTGCCGGTCGACCTGTACATCGGTGGTGCCGAGCACGCCGTGCTGCATTTGCTTTACTCCCGGTTCTGGCACAAGGTGCTCTTCGACCGCGGCTACCTCCGCACTCCCGAACCGTTCACCCGACTGGTCAACCAGGGCATGATCCTGGGCGAAGCCGAATTGACCGGGTTTCAGGACGAGTCCGGTGAGTGGGTCTCGGCGAGGGAGGTCGACTCCGAGACATTCTCGGGTGAGAAAGTGTCGCTGACCGCCGACGACGTGCAGAAGCAGGGCGAGGAATTCGTTCTGACCGAGCACCCCGAGATCGTCATCGACAGCCGCGCGTACAAGATGTCCAAGTCCCGCGGGAACGTGATCAACCCCGACGACATCGTCGCCGAATACGGCGCCGATTCCCTGCGTCTCTACGAGATGTTCATGGGACCGCTGGAGGCGACCAAGCCGTGGAGCATGAGCGGGGTGGAGGGCGTCAGCCGGTTCCTGGGTCGCGTCTGGAGAATGATCTCTGACGATCGGGCCGACGAGGTCACGCTCAACCCGGCGATCGCCGATGCCGAGCCCGACGAGGAACAGCTGCGGATGCTGCACCGCACGATCAAGGCGGTGACCGAAGACATCGAGAAACTGTCGTTCAACACGGCGATCAGCCGGCTGATGGAGTTCACCAACGCCCTGGGACAGGCCGATCCCCGACCGAGATCCCTGATGGGTCCCTTCGTGCTGCTGCTCTCACCGTTTGCTCCTCACCTGGCCGAAGAACTGTGGAACCTGCTGGGCCACGACGAATCGCTGGCTTACGAACCCTGGCCCGAATGCGACGAATCTCTTCTGGTCACATCGACCGTCGAGATCCCCGTGCAGGTCAACGGCAAGCTGCGGGGCAAGATCGTCGTGGCCACCGATGCCGATCAGGAGACGATCCAGGAGGCGGCCGCGGCCGACGAAACCGTCGCCCGGTTCCTCGAGGACAAGACGGTCGTCAAAACCGTGGTCGTTCCCGGACGACTGGTCAACTTCGTCGTCAAATGACCCTGCAATCGCCGGATCGGCGGGCATCCTGCAGGGAAGCGGTCACCGATGCCGATCATTGAAGTTGAAACACCCTCTGACATCGGCGATCATTGACCGTGGAACTGGTTCTTCTTTCGGCTGGCAGGACGACTTGATGAACTGCACGATGCAGACACCTCGACGCGGCTGCGGCGATTTCAACAGCCTCTCACGGCGTTCGGCACTTCAGGCCGGAGGCCTGTTCGGCCTGTCACTGCCCACTCTGCTTCAGCAGCAGGCCCTGGGAGCCTCGGACAGCCTGATCGGCAACGCCAAGTCCTGCATCATCCTGTATTGCTGGGGCGGCCAGAGCCACATCGACACGTGGGACCTGAAGCCCAAGGCCCCCTCCTCGATCCGCGGCCCATTCAATCCGATCGCGACGAACATCTCCGGAATCCAGGTGGGCGAGCACATTCCGAAGCTGGCGACGATGACCGACAAGCTGGCCATCGTCCGCTCGATGTTCCACACCGATTCGGCTCATGGCCGCGGCATGTACTGGAACATGACCGGCCACAAGCCACCGCAGAACCGCCCGGGCAACATTGCTCCCAAGCGGAGCGACTGGCCGGGCCTGCCGGCGATGATCTCACACTTCCGGGAATCCCAGGCAGGCGTACCGCGTTCGATCCGCCTGCCCTACCCGATGGTCGACAACGGCACGCTGCAGGCCGGTGAGTACGGTGGATTCATGGGCGGAGCCTATGACCCGATCGTGGTCAAGACGCCCAAGGGCAAGGCCTACGGCGGACGCTCGCGAGATCTCGGTTCCCCGGTACTCGACCTCGCAGCGGGCATCGACCGCGACCGCTTCCGCCGTCGCCGGTCCCTGCTGGGACAGCTCGAGCCCACCACCGCCGACGCCGGTGGCTCGGCCTCGCGGTCCTACGGCCACTTCCACGACCTCGCGCTGAACATGCTGGTCAGTGACCGGGTCCAGAAGGCCTTTGACCTCGACAATGAGACCGCCGAACTGAAGGCGCTTTACGGCGACCATCTGGGTGGCCAAAGCTGCCTGCTGGCCCGGCGGCTGATCGACGCCGGAGTACCGGTAGTTCAGGTGCTGATGTCGGCCAGCGACCTCAACGGCGGTGCCGGTGACCACTGGGACACTCACGGGAACAACTTCAACCGGCTCAAGGACCGACTGCTACCGGTCTTTGACCGTTCGGCCTCGGCCCTGATTACCGACCTCGATCAACGGGGACAGCTCGACGAGACGCTGGTGTTGATGATCGGCGACTTCGGCCGTACGCCGAAGATCAACGGCAACTCAGGCCGCGACCACTACCCGTACTCCTACACTGTCGTACTGGCCGGCGGAGGCATTCGCGGCGGTCAGGTCTATGGCAGCTCCGACGCCCACGCCGCACACCCGCGGACTCTGGCTGCCGGCCCGCAGGATCTGCACGCCACGGTCTTCACCGCGATGGGCATCCAGCCCGATGCGCAGATCCTCGACAACCTGAACCGGCCACACATGCTGACCGCCGGCGGCCAGGCCCTTCCGCTGTTCTAGGGCCGGTCTCTACCGTGTCGCACCCGGTTTCGGCCTGGTTGCCGTACGTGCAGCCTTGTCGTCAAACAGGCTGCTGGCGGCTCCCAGCAGGCGAAAGATCATCGACGCGTCGGCGGTCGCCTTTGTCGGCACGTCGGGCCACCGGGGTCCCGACAGCCACGCGGTCGCACGGGCGTCTCCGTAGGCAATCGTGAAATCGAACCCGTCGAACGTCCCGCTGATCTTCTGGCGACGACGGTCGATCCGGATCGTGGTTTCATCAAACCCCGGTTCGGTGATCCGCGGTCGGACCAGGTGGACCACCAGTTCCCCGTCACGGAAAACCGCCTGGACCGGATACCAGCCCCGGTCAACCGTCGCGTGTTTCCAGACCTCGATCCGCCCCGTTTTCTTCGACAGCCAGGGTGAGGAGGCAATCGTACCGGTCAGATCCTGCATCGCCTTCACCTGGTCACCAAGCGAGACCCCAACCTGGACTGCGAACTTCCCATCGTCACCCCGGGTGATCGAGAACTGTGGTGCGGGAAAAATCGCGCGGCCGTCCAACCGGTAGATCACCGGGTCACTCGAGGAAAACAGGCGGCTTCCCTGTGGGGCCGAACTGGCCGCCATCACCACACCACCGTTGCGGGAAAGGGTCACATCGAACTGTTTCGCTTCCGAATCGAAGGAAGCGAAACCGTCCACCCTCGGACCGTTGCCAGGGGAATAGCCCAGTCGCACCTTCACCAGTTGAGGCTGTCCGGCCTTCCAATCGTCAAGGATCTCGCCGAATTCATCGACCGCAATCGCCAGCCGACCGCGATGGCCGGCGATCGCAGTCGCCAGCTTCAAAGCCGTCATGGCCCATTTCGAATTCTCGTGTTTCCGGGCAAACGCCCTGAGACTCGAAACCGCCGCCCCGATCTCTATGTTGTCACCGGTCACCGCTTCGGTCCACGCCGACCAGATGACGGCCTGGCCGTCACCGGGCACTGTCTCCAGAAGCCGCTTGACCACCGGCCGGGCTTCGACAAATCGACTCTCGGCCAGGTGATTGCCAGCCACCACCCGGAGAATCTCGGGGCGTGACCGATCCGCTTCGGCCAACCGACCATAGAAGTGCCCGACGAAGTCACCGGCAGCCGGCAGCGCTGCGACCAACTGCTGCAACCTCACGATTCTCTGCACGTGACCGATTTTCGGATCAAACAGCAGTTTCGCAGCCTGGACCACCGGGGCCTTGTCTCGATCCAGTTGCGACAGGCACTGCTGCCACCCCGACTTGTCTCCGGCGACACGGGCAGCCAGTGCGGACCGCAACAGAAACTGGTCGTCTGTCATCACGCCACGGCCCCAGAAGCTGACCGCTCGGCGAAGAGTGATCATGTACCTGCGTGCCAGCGGCGGCTTGAGCCCGGCAAGCCGATGTTGAATCGCCTCGTCGAGAAACACTCGACACGCCTTCGCATCGGCAAAATGGGTCAGGGCAAATCGTCCGGCCAGCGAATCGACGTGATCCAGCAACAGGATCCGCTTCATGTGCTTCTCGGCATCGGCCTTCCGGTGAACCACGGCCACCATCATCGCCTCCAGGGCCACCCGGTCCGAACCGGGGGCGTCGGCGTGTTTTTCCAGAAATCCCCGGGCAGCGGCCAGGTACTCCTCGACACGCCCGGCGGCCATCATCGATTCGGCATCCGGCGGCGTTTCAGCCGCCTCGGCCGAAACCAGCCCGCTGCTGGCCAGGATCACCAGGGACAGGCCCAGTATTGGGATCCTCGTAGTCGATCCGATCATCCTTGCTGCTCCTGCTGATATCGCTAAGCGGAATGCGGCTCTTCTCCCCGGCATGGCCGAACGGCAGGTTTGTAGGACGCGGGTTGGATTGCGATCAAGGTCAAGTCCGGCCACGCCGGCATGTCCGACATCCACGGATCACCTCGACCCCGTCGGTCGCAGTGTCTATGCTCGAATTTGTCCCCCAGCGACCCAGGTGATCGATGCTCCACGCGGTGGTCATGTCCGGAGGCAGCGGCACGCGGTTCTGGCCACAGAGCCGCCGCGACCGGCCGAAACAGCTTCAGCCACTGGCTGGCGAGACCAGCCTGCTTCAGCAGGCCGTCGACAGGCTCGAAGGTCTTGTCCCGGCAGAGCGGACCTGGATCGTCACCAACACCCTTCAGGCTGAAGCAACGCGGCGGCAATTGCCCGCCTTGGCTCCCGGGCAGGTTCTGGAAGAACCTTGCGGCCGCAACACCGCCCCCTGCGTGGGCCTGGCCGCGCGTCACCTGTTGGCCATCGACCCCGACGCCGTGATGCTGGTCATGCCAGCCGACCACGTGATCGGTCCTGACGACTTGTTCCGTGACGCCGTCAGTCGGGCCGTCGAACTGGTCTCCGACAACTCCCGACGGCTTGTGCTCTTCGGAGTCCCTCCCACCCGACCCGCCACCGGTTACGGCTACATCCGAAGAGGAGACCCCCTGGAAAGTAACCACAAGGGTCATCACGTGACGGCGTTCCATGAAAAACCGGACAGGGCGACGGCCGAGAAACACATCGCCGCCGGCAATACCTACTGGAACTGCGGTATCTTCACCTGGCGGGCCGACCGGATTCTCGAGGCCCTGGCCGAACACCAACCCGAACTCTCCGTCGGACTCGAACAGGTTGCCGCAGCCATCGGAACCGACGATTACCGCCAGATCCTGGAATCGGCCTACGACTCGCTCTCGTCGATTTCGATCGACCACGCGGTACTGGAACACTCCGACGACGCCTGCCTGATCGAAGCCCCCTTCGACTGGCACGACGTCGGCAGCTGGCACGCTCTCTCACAGCTTTCCGAGAACGACCCGGACGGCAACACGCTGCGGGGACGCGTCACGGTGGTCGACTCCAGCAACTGCATCGTTCGCAGTGACGGCGACCACCTGGTGGCGACCGTTGGGGTCGAAGGCCTGGTGATCGTCCACACCCCCGACGCCACCCTGGTGGCCCGACGGGACGACGAGGAGGGATTGAGGCGGCTGGTCGAGCGGCTTGAGGAGGAAGGCCGTGGCGACTGCCTCTGAACCGATCCGTGACGAGATCCCCGAGGAGGGATCCCTGCTCGGACTGGACTACGGACGCGTTCGGATCGGCGTGGCCGTGTCGACCCCCGAACGGACCCTGGCGGTGCCCCTGGAGACGTGGGAACCGACCGGTGATGAAGACCAGGACGCCCGCCATCTCGAACAACTGATCACCGATCAACGGGTGGTCGCCCTGGTCGTCGGTTTGCCGCTGCACGCTGACGGGACGACCAGCGAATTGTCGAGAGAGGCCGAGACCTTCGGTGCGTGGATCCGCAAGTCGACCGGCAAGCCGGTGACCTTCTGGGACGAACGTTATACCTCACGCCAGGCCGAGGACCTGCTGCTGAGCATCGACATGACCCGCAAGAAGCGGAAGGCTCGCCGCGACATGATCGCAGCCCAGATGATTCTCCAGGGGTACCTGGATCATGGCTGAGCCCGATGCCGCCAGAACCGCTCCGCAGCGGCGTGGCTCCCTGAAACGGCGTTTGCTGTTCCTGGCGCTCCTGATCATGGGACTCGAAGCAGCCGGTTGGCTGGACGACTACATCTTCAACCACCGCCAGCGGCTGCTGTCCGCGCTGGTGATGATGCGGCTGGACACGCAACCGATACCGGCTCTTTCCGACACTTCCAACAACCGGGAACTGGTCCTCAGAGATCCTGCTGACGGACCCGGAGCGGCCGAACCGTACCAGATCGGCGGTGTCGAGATTTCCGGGGCGGGACCATGGATCGGCACACGCAACGTCGTTCCCCCAGACGTGGTCCGGGATGACCAACAGCGCGTGTTCGTCATCGGCGGATCGGCGGCATTCGGATTCCCTTACCGCTACGCCGACACCTTCTCGGGCATTCTCGACCGGCAGTTCGCCAACGACCGGCTGAAGATCCTCAACGCCGCCCAGGTCGGATGGACCAGCGGGGAACTGGCCCCCCTGGTCGACCAGGCCGTGCGATTCTATCGGCCCTCGGCAATCGTGCTGATGATCGGCAACAACGAGTGGTTCCATTGGCAACCGGTATCGCAGCGTGGACCCGAGCAGGTCTCGGCCGAGGACACACCGCCCCGGGAAGAACTCAGCCAGAACAGCATCACCATCCTCAAGACCCTGGCTCACAGCCGAGCTTTGGCCGCCATCGAATACGGCCTGGTGCAATGGATGATCTCCAGCCGCCAGGCCAGGCAGGATGAAGCCCGTCGGTCAGCAAAACGAGACCAGTTCGAATCGCACCACGAGTTGGCCGGGTCGGACTATGCCGTGGCGATGCCACTTTCACCCCGACAGTACGATCCGTCCCAGTGGCTGGTCGCCCGGCAGGACTACCTCGACACGTTCCGAGCCAACCTCGGTCAGATGATCACCGTGGCGAGAGAGGCCCGGGTGCCGATCGTCCTCTTGACGATTCCCTTCAACCCTCGTCTCTCGCCGGTCTGGAAACACCGTCAACCGCACTCGTTTGATCCCGAACACCGCGAGGCGGTCACCACGGCTATCCAGGCCGCCTCACGATCGGTCTCGGAAAAACAGTTCGCTGCCGGTCTCGAAACCGCCACCATCGCCCTGTCACTGGATCCGCAACCGGCTGTGCTGCACTACCTGAAAGCGCAGTGCCTGGAGGGGCTCGAGCGGCACGAGGAAGCCGAGCGGGCTTACGCGGAGAGCCGCGAGCGGATGGTGGGCAACCTGGGCTCTCGGCTGACAATCAACCGGATCATCCGCGAACTGGCCCGGCAGAACATGGTGCCGATGATCGACGTGCAGGAGCTGTTCCAGCAATACGGAGCGAAACGAGAGCGGCACTACAATGCCGACCTGATTCACGACGACTGTCACCCGACCCCACTGGGACACCAGCTGATTGCTGAAGCCCTGGTTCCGATTCTGCGGCAGGCCGTCGGGGAGAACTCCACGCCATGAACGAGCCGGTTTCATCCACCGAGTCCGGGCCACGCCGACCGGGTCGCCGCAGGTTGTTCGTGGTGATTTGCCTGGTCGGAATTCCGCTGGGCCTGTCGGGCCTCGACCACCTGACCGACTGGATCCTGTCGCCTCCTCCACGACACCTGCTGTTCCCATCGGGAAGCCAGGTGAGACATGAGAGTGGAGAGTTCGATGTCCAGGTCAAGATCTCCAACCAGGGACTCCGTGATCGCGAGTTCCCGGCAATCGCATCGAAGGGAAAGACCCGGATCGTGGCGATCGGCGACTCGTTCACCTTCGGCTGGGGTGTACCAGTCGAACAGTCGTGGCCGAAGGTGCTCGAGAGCCTGGGGAACAAAACTTCGGAGGTGATCAACTTCGGGTTTCCCGGAGCCTCGCCCAACGACTACTCGACCATGATCACCTCGGCACTGGATCACTTCAGCCCCGACATCGTTCTGGTCGGTACGCTGCAGGGTGACGATCTGATCCAGCTGGTCGAACAGGAACCGGTGGAAGTCGAATGGTCCGTGAGGGCACAGAAGAGATTCTTTCCCACACTGAGTGCATGGCTGAGACCGGTTCCGGCGACGATGGAGTCCTACCGCAGTATCTTCCGGAAATCGCAGGCTTACCTGAGATCGACGCTGACACCCGAACAGCGTCAGCGGTACCAGCAATTGTCACCGGGAGTTCGCGCCGACTTCGAGGCGGGCCTGCTCAACCCCTCGCTGGTCCATACGGCCGTGACCAACCCGGGACGGTTCGTCGCACCGATGCAAGATGAGAACGCGTGGCAGATCAAAGCGGAGTCCCGATTTCGACATTCGGTACGTGACTGGGCAGCCCGCTGCCGAGAAACCAGCGCCGAGTTGGTCCTGCTGATCATTCCCGATGGACCGTACGTTTCCGAGGCCGCCGCCGGCGGAATGCGGGCGGTCGGTTACGACGTCCCGTCATCACTGCTGACGACGACAGTCTGCCAGGACGTGGTGACCACCATCTGCGGAGAATTCGAAGTCCGGGTCATCAATCCCGTGCCCGAGTTCCGCCAGTCGACCGATGGAGGGGACTACTTCGAACTCGACGGTCACTTCACACCTCGAGGACAGAAACGTCTGGCGACAGCCGTGGCCAGGGAACTCGGGCTGCCGGTCGACTGACCCGGCTGGCTTGCCGGTCCCCGACGCGAGGGTTAGAACCGAACCTTCCCCGTCCATTCGTATTCCTGACCACGAGGCCGGCATGAACGATCTGACCAACCGAACCGCGGTGATCACCGGAGGCGGATCGGGCATCGGCGCCGCGGTGGCCCGCGCCCTGGCCGACGCCGGTTGCCGGGTCGCCATCACCGGCCGACGCCAGGAACGACTTGATGACGTCACCGGGAACTACAACGGTTCGGTGCCGATCATCGCACGTCCCAGCGACGTCGCCGACCGACAGGGAGTCGTCGAGTTCTTCAACTGGGCCCGGGAGGAACTGGGGCAGATCGACATCCTGGTCAACAGCGCCGGCATCAACACACCGGTCCGCGCGGTCGCCACGCTCGATCCGGCCGACTGGGACAAGCTGATTGCCGTCAACCTGACCGGGGCCTACAACTGCATCCACCAGGTACTTCCCGAGATGCGCGAGCGGCAAGATGGGGTGATCATCAACATCTCATCGGTCGCCGGGCTGCGAGCCGGCACCGTCGGTGGCGTCGCCTACAACGCCTCGAAGTTCGGCATGTCGGCACTGGGAATCACCGTGGCCGAGGAACACCGCGAGATGGGAATCCGCGTCACAAACGTCTACCCCGGCGAGGTCGAGACGCCAATCCTCGACAACCGCCCGGTGCCGGTCAGTGCCGAACACCGTGCGAGAATCCTGCAGCCGGAAGACTGTGCCGACGCGGTGATGATGGTCGTCCGGCTGCCAGCCCGGGCCAACGTTCCCGAACTGGTCATCATTCCGACCACACAGTCCTACAAGTAGCCCCACACACCAACCCGTCCACATCCCTCTGATCCCCATAAATTCATGCACGATCTCATCCTCCACGGCGGCACGGTCATCGACGGCACCGGCGGAGACCGCTACACCGCCGACGTGGGACTCTCCGGAGACCGCATCACTGCGATCGGCGATCTGTCCGAAGCCGACGCCGTTCGACGAATCGATGTCAGCGGACGGATCGTCGCCCCCGGCTTCATCGATGTCCACAACCACTCCGACGGCTGGCTGCTGAAGCGGCCGCACTTTCTTCCCAAGACCTCTCAGGGATTCACCACCGAGGTCCTGATGCTCGACGGGATCTCCTACGCACCCGTGAGACCCGACACAGCCCGGCAGTGGTTGTTTTATCTCCGCGGCCTCAACGCGTTGCGGCTCGAGGAATACCGCGGATGGGAATCGATCGGCGAGTTCCTGGCCGAATTCGATCGAGCGGCAGCGCAGAATGTCGTCGGCCAGGTTCCCTACGCCAACGTCCGATCACTGGTCTGCGGTTTCGGCAAGCACTGGGTCGATGACCTGCAGATGAAGATGATCCAGACCGAAGTCCACCGCGGGATGCAGGAGGGTGCCGTCGGCATCTCGACCGGTCTGGACTACATCGTGCAGTGCTACACGACCACCGACGAACTGGTCGAAGCCTGCAAGGTGATCGCCGAATACGACGGCGTCTACACCACCCACGTCCGGTACAAGAAAGGGATCCTTGACGGGATCCGCGAGGCGGTGGAGATCGGAAAACGCTCCGGCTGCCGCGTCCACATCTCTCACGTCAAAGGCCGTGACGAACAGACCGTCGAGGCGCTGCTGTCGCTCTTTGACGAGGTCAGCAAGGAGGTCGAGTTCTCCTACGAGTGCTACCCCTACCAGCCCGGCTCGACGATGCTCAACTACCTGCTGCCCTACGAGGCGTGGGACGATGGACCGCTGGGAGCCATGTCCCGCTTGCACGACCCGGCCGTCCGGGCTCACTTCCGGCAGGCACTGGAGAGCTACCCGCTGAACCTCGATCGGATGACCCTGGCCTGGGTGCCCGGCAAGGAGAACACCGCCTTCCAGGGCCAGACTCTCGACAAGTACGTCGAACAGGTGGGACTGCCGGTCGAAGAGGCTCTCTACAGCCTGCTGATCGAAGAGCGGCTGGCGCCCCTGATCGTCTTCAACGAGGGCGAGGACAGTAAGATCGAACCGCTGCTTCAACACGAACGGTGCGTGATCGGCTCGGATGGAATCTACCACGACGGAGGTACCGTCCATCCGCGAGTGTACGGCACAGCACCACGAATCATCGGTTCGTGCGTCCGTGACCGGAAACTGTTCTCGCTCGAAGAGGCCGTCGCCAAGCTCACGTCCAAATCCGCCGACGTCTACGGTCTGAAGGACCGTGGACGGGTCGTCGAAGGTGGACTCGCCGACCTGGTCGTCTTCGACGCCGACAACGTGGCCGATCGGGCCACCTACGAGAACCCTCACCAGACAGCCGATGGCATCGACCTGGTTGTCGTCAATGGCGAGGTGATCCTCGAAACCGGCCAGCCGGTCGAATTCGACGGACCGCTGCCCGGCCGAACGCTCCGCTACGAGCGATAGACCACGGGAAACTGTGCGCGTATCAAAGTGATACATCTGTCGCGGAATGCGCCACCGACAGGCGCAATTGGTCATTGTGCAAATCACTGTCTGGCAGCATGTTATGTCATTTGATCGTTTCGGCATGCTGCTTGCATGTTCTCTGGCAACGGCCCGAATTCACCGGGCCTCATCTCCCATCAACTCTCCCTTCATCACCTGCCGGAGGAACACACCATGGCCCGCCAGGAATACACGCCGACGCCAACAGAGATTCGACGCGAGTGCGAGAGGATTCGTTCGGAGTGGTCCGAAGACACGCTGTGGAAACGGTCGGGACTGGAGCACTGTCGGCACTGGATGCCACCGACGGTCCACATGCCGCGAACCCACGAACTGATCGAGACGATCACCGATCCGTAGCCGAATCATCAGGAGGATCCAGAGGTACCTCCTGCTCTCTGACCACACGTTGCACGTCATCGAATGGATGGCCGAACAGTTTGGCCTTTCCGTCGTGCATCAGGTGGTACCAGAGCCGGGTACGAACCGTCAGTGGTTTGGACGCAGAACCGGATTCGAAATGGACCCGATACGAGTACCGACGGGTTTCCCCTGGACGAAGTCGGGTGTCGGGTGCGGGCGGAGCCTGGGGATCGCGGCCGTGCTCGCGATCACCCATGTATCGCCTCAACGTCTCGATGACCGGCCAGCCGGATAACTCGTCCCGTTCCCTCTCATCGGTCTCACCGCCTCCGGGGACCGGTTCGGGGGTCCCGACCTCCTGTCCATCGGCGGTCAGAACCTCGGTCCGGACCGTCAGGAACCTCAGTTCCTCACCCCCGGGCACCCGGTGTCCCACACGCCCGGCCCGCAGCGTCACCGTGACCTCGGCCTCGCGACCCGGCTCGATCCACTCGGCAACCAGGTCCATTCCGACGGCCTGCTTGACCATCTTGTCGTCATACCCCCCCGGCATGCTGTGCCCGCCTCGGGGCATGTGACAGTCGTGGCACCGTGTCTCAACCCCTCCCTCGGCACGGTACTCGAGGAACTCTTCGAGGCTCGCCTGCTGCAGCGCCCCGTGGAAGTGGTCGGGCAGGTCGAGATCCTTGAAGGCGAACTGGTGGCACCCGGCACAGAACTCGGCTCGTCCGAGTGCCGGCTCCTCCCGCATGGCATGCTTTTCGAGTCCCTTGTCGGTGACCCGCGTGGCCACAACGACCCCGTCACGAACATGGCAGGTCAGGCAATCGACTCCGCCGGTCAGCCACTCGGGCTGGTGCTGATACGCCTGGTCAAGCCCTGGAGGTTCGGATGTGGGCAGCCCGTTGGCGGGAATTCGTGGCGCGTGACAATTCAGGCAGTACTGCTGTCGCCCGCTGCCGGGTTCCAGACACTCGACCTCGAAATTGTGCGTCGATGCGGCCACATTGTGACGGCTCCCCTGCCACTGCTCGTATTCCTGTTTGTGGCACGAGCCGCACCAGGCATTGGTCCAGCCGACTGGTGCGCCGGTGACGACCGGGTTCAGCCCCTGGTTGAACAAAATCGTCGTCGGGGTCTCGGTCGATTTCAGCACATCGCGCACCCGCCACCCGGCCAGGCCGACGGCGGCCACCAACACGACGACAACAGCGGGGATGATTCGCGACTTCATGAGCGGGACCCCTTCATCATCCGGACCGTCCGCTTCGACTGTCAAGGAGCCTCGGCGTATGATGGCGTCTTCGAATCCCGTCTCTACCTGCGAATCCCACATGCCCGACAACCTGTTCGATGTGTCCGAGAAGGTCGTGATCGTCACTGGAGCCAGCCGTGGAATCGGCCGGGCCGTTGCCGAAGGGTTCCTCGCCCACGGCGCCCGGGTCGTGCTCTCGGCTCGCTCCGAAAGCCTCCTCGAACAGGTCGGCGGTTACGACGCCGATCGGGCCATCGCGGTGCGAGCCGACATGTCCGACGCCGATTCGGGACAGCAGATCACCCGTGCCACGCTCGAAACCTTCGGCCGCATCGACGTGTTGGTCAACAATGCGGCGATCACCCTGCCGGGCGCCCCGCCCTACGACGACGCCACCTGGCAAACCACGCTCGACGTGAACCTCAGCGGTGCGTTCCGCATGGCGCGGGCCGCCGCCGATGCGATGGTCGAGACCGGAGGCGGATCGATCGTCCACGTCGCCAGCATCGCCGGCATCGTGGCCATGCCGGGCAACCCCTCTTACTCGGCCGCCAAGGCGGGACTCAGGCACCTGTCCAAGGCCATGGCCAACGACTACGCCGAGCGAAACATCCGCATCAACACGATCTGCCCGGGCTACTTTCTCACCGACATGACCCGGGCCAGCTACGACGATCCCCAGCGGCAGGCCGAGAGATCCTCGCACACGATGATGGGCCGCTGGGGCCGACCCGAGGAACTGCTCGGGCCATGCCTGTTCCTGGCCAGCGACGCCTCGAGTTACGTCACCGGCATCGACCTGATCGTCGATGGAGGCTGGACGGGCAAGGGAATGTGACCGGCTAGGCCAGCATCTTCTCGATCACGTTGCCACCGACGTCGGTCAACCGGAAGTCACGACCCTGGTGCCGGTAGGTCAGCAGCTCGTGGTCGAATCCCAGGCAGTGCAGCATGGTCGCCTGCAGGTCGTGAGCGTGGATCGCGTCTTCGGTCGGGTGATATCCCAGTTCGTCGGTCTGACCGATCACCGTTCCGCCACGAACGCCGCCACCGTAGAACAGCATCGAGAATGCGAAGCGATGGTGGTCACGGCCGTCACTGCCCGGTCCCGATGTTCGGCGGATCTCGTGCATCGGTGTGCGCCCGAATTCCCCGCCCCAGACGACCAGCGTGTCTTCGAGCAGCCCACGCTGGGCCAGGTCGGTGATCAATCCCGCCGCGGGCAGGTCGGTCATGTCGCAATTGGTCTTGAGATTGGCGTTGAGGTTGGAGTGGTCGTCCCAGGTCGAGTGATACAACTGCACAAAGCGGACACCCCGCTCGACCATTCTCCTGGCCAGCAGGCAATTGGTGCCGAACCAGCGAGTCTTCTCGGCATCGAGCCCATAGAGTCTGTGGGTGGCCTGGGATTCTCCCGAGAAGTCCAGCAGTTCGGGACCGGCCGACTGCATGCGGTAGGCCAACTGGTAGTTGGCCATCCGCGCGGCGATCTCGGCGTCCCCGGTTCGCACCTGTCGCAGCCGGTTCAGGTCGGCAACAGCCCGCAACCGGCCGGACTGCGCTTTGCGGGTCACGCCCTCGGGGCTGGTCAGGTGCAGGATCGGATCGCCACTGCTGCGGAAGGTTGTTCCACGATAGATCGACGGCAGGAAACCGTTGGACCACAACGAGGCCCCTCCGTCGACACCGTGCCCGGAGTTGGACAGCAACACGACGAAGCCGGGCATGTTGTCGGCAGCATTGCCCAGCCCCCAGTTGACCCAAGATCCGAATGACGGATGTCCCCACAGGTTCGTGCCGCAGTTCATGATCAACTGCGCCGGGTGATGGTTGGCCACGTCGGTGTAGACACTACGGACCATGCAGGCGTGATCGGCCACACCGCCGAGATGAGTGACATAGTCGGAGTACTCGGTCCCCGATTCCCCGTAACGGCGGAACGTCCGAGGCGAGGCGAAGACGACGGCACTGCCTTTGATCAGGGGATCCTCGAGCCCGTCCAGAAACGAATCGGGTACCGGCTGGCCGTGCAGACGACGCATCTCGGGCTTGGGATCAAAGAGGTCCAGCTGGCTGGGAGCCCCCGCCATGAAGATGAAAATGACGTTGCGAGCCCGGGGAGGGAAATGCGGCTGCCGGGGTGCCAGCGGGTGAGAGCGATCTCCGGCGGCAAGAGACGTTCCGGCCCCCTGACCATCGCGTGACAGCAGGTGTCCGAGTGCAACGGTGCCCAGCCCGCAGGCGGTCTGCTGCAGAAACAGACGGCGGTCCAGCGATCGGGAGACGGTTTCGCGAGAGACGATTTCAGTCACGGGTGATGAACTCGTGGAGATTCATGACAACACTGGAGGTGACGACCCATGCCGCCGCCTCGTCGGGTGCCGTATGCCGTGCAGCGACTCCGGCCACACGGCCGGCCGATTCGGCGGCCTCGCCCGTCGAGAAGACTTTTCTCTGATCAGCCAGAAAGGCCTTCAGTCGTTCCAGCTCGGCCGGATCGGCTTCGCGGCCCAGGCACCGCCAGACCAGCAACCGCAAACGGCCGGTATCGTCGATCCATTTCGGCCCGAGTGTTCGGGCGGCCAGCGACTGGGCGCACTCAAAGAACACCGGGTCGTTGAGCAGCGTCAGGGCCTGCAACGGCGTGTTGGAGCGTTCTCGGTGAGTGCAGGTCTTGCCCGGGCTGGGAGCGTCAAAGGTCTTGCCTTGGGCGAAAGGCGTCGTCCGCTGGATGAACGTGTAAACCGCGCGCCGGTAACGATCGGCCCCGGTGCCGGTCTTCCAGCTGTTCCCGTACGCCTCGCTGGTCACACTGTCGGGTTGGGGGGGCCTGACACTGGCGCCACCAACACGTCGACTCAGCAGACCCGCAACCTGCAGGGCCGTGTCGCGAATCACCTCGGCCGAAACTCTCAGTGGACGCTGCCGCGCCAGGAGCCGATTGGCCGGATCCATCGTCTCGATCTCGGGACGGTGACGAGACGACTGACGGTAGGTGGTGCTGGTGACGATCAGGCGATGCATTCGCTTGATCGACCAGTCGCGGTCACGAAACTCCGCTGACAGCCAGTCGAGTAGTCGAGGATGAGACGGCCGCTCGCCACGGATACCGAAGTCGTCTGAAGAGCGAACCAGGCCGGTGCCGAAGAAATGCTGCCACATGCGATTGACGACAACCCGTGAGGTCAGAGGGTGCCGTGCAGAGACCAGCCAGTTGGCCAGACCAAGCCGATTGCGGAGGTTGCCGTCGGCCAGCTTCGGCAAAACGGCCGGAGGAATCGCATCGACCGGCTCGCCACGTGCGCGAAAGTCTCCTCGCTGGTGGACGAATGCCTGGCGGGGGACGGTCGCTTCCCGCATCACCGGTGCTCGAGTGGGCCACGGCACTTTCGACCTCAGGGCCACAAGCTTGCCGTGAATCTCTCCCAGCTTCAGGGACTTGAATTTCGCCGGGTCGACCAGGTCACCGTGCGAGAGGAAGTACAACAACAGCCGGTCGGATTCGTCACGCGTCCGCAGGTGCCGGTCCCGCTTGACGATCTCCCAGCCCTCCAGTTGCCCTTCACCAAGTTGTCCGCCCCAGACCAGCCCCAGCACCTCCCATCGCCGGTCCCAGCGGAAGTCGCGGCCGGGTCGTGCCGCGGCCTCGAGCAAGCGGGCCTCCCACCGGGCCTGCAGCCGGACCAATTCGTCGGCGATCGGCTTCAGCAACTCGTCCCGCTTGAGGTTGTACTCGGCCAGGGCCTTCTCAAACGGAACGGCCTGCCCGGGCAGAGGGGCATAGATGTTGATCTCGTCGGCGGTATTCAGGAACGCGTACAGCCCGTAGAACTCCCGCTGCGACACCCGGTCGTACTTGTGGTCATGGCACCGGGCACATCCGACCGTCAATCCCAGCCAGGTTGCTGCAACCATCTCGGTCCGGTCGACAATCTGCTTGACCCGAAACTCCTCCGGATCGGCCCCTCCCTCGCGATTGCTGAGGGTCTGGCGGAGAAACCCGGTCCCGAGCCGATCTTCGAGCGTCGCGGCGGGCAGCAGGTCGCCGGCCAACTGCCTCAGGGTCAACACATCAAAAGGCGTGTCGGCGTTGAGCTGTTCGACCAGCCACTGGCGGTAACGCCAGGCCACCGGTCGCAACTGATCGGTCAGGTAGCCGTCGCTGTCAGCATAGTGCGTAAGATCCATCCACTCGCGAGCGAAGTGCTCGCCGTAATGCGGACTCGCCAGTAGCCGATCCACCACGCGTGCCCAGGCCCCCGGCCGGTGATCGGCCAGGAAGCGCGACACCTCCGATGGCTCGGGCAACAGACCGGTCAAATCGAGCGTCACTCGACGGATCAACGTCGAGCGATCAGCCAGCGGGGCCGGGTCGATCTGCAATGACGCCAGCCGATGCTGCACGAAGCGGTCTATCGGATTGGTCACCCGCAGGGGATGCGGCACCTCCGGCGGTGGCACGACCTGGACGGGGCGGTAGGACCAGTGCGGGGCTTTCTCACCGCCGGGTTCGGCCGAAATGACCGCTCCGGCGAACAGCAACACGGCAAGAATCGGGCGGATGACCATGCCTGAGATTCTACCCATAGCCCACGTCGACTTGTACGATCCCGCCATCCGGACCGGGTCATAAGCCACCGTCTGCGATCCGGCGACGATCCCCTTGGGCCGGTTTGACTACTTGGAATCCGACGATCCGGACGAGGGCTTCGAATCGGATTTCGATTCGGACTTGGTCTCGGACTTCGAACTGCTGCTCTCGGAAGACTTTTCGGAGGAGGACGTCCGGGCCTGCTTTTCGGCCTTGGCGGCATCCTTGTAGGACTGGCTGCGGTAGTCGGTCTGGTAGAAGCCCGAACCCTTGAAGATGATGCCAGCGCCGGGTCCGATCAGCCGACGAGCCTTCAATCGCCCGCACTCGGGGCACTTCCGTTTTCGATTCTCGCTCATCTGCTGGAACAGTTCCCAGCGGTGACCGCACTCGCCGCACTCGTAATCGTAGGTCGGCATCAGTTCTCCTCGCTGTTCTGTCCAGCCTCGTCTTCGGACTTGTCGGAATCGTCGCCCCCTCCGATGTCTTCGGTGGTTTCCGCGGACGCCATCGCCACGATCACCTTGGCCGGTCGCACCAGCCGCTCCCCGAGCCGGAAACCCGCCTCGACCTCCTCGATCACCGTCATCGGTTCATGTTCGTCGCTGGCCACCTGCTGGATCGCCTCGTGCACGGCCGGATCAAACACCTCTCCGACGACCGGAATCGGCTCCACGCCATGCTGGGCCAAGACCCCCACGACCTGTTCGACGACCATGCGAACGCCAGCAACCAGATCGGCCGCGGCCTCATTCGCTTCGGCCGCCTGGATGGCACGCTGCAGGTTGTCGAGCCCGGGCAGCAGGTCTCGGGCCAGGGGTAGAGCCTGATAGGTCCGAGCTTCGCCCATCTCCCGCTGAGACCGGCGACGGAAGTTGTCCAGGTCGGCCAACGCCCGCTGCCACTTCTGGAAGTTCTCGTCTCGCTCAGCACGTGTCGCCTCCAACTGCTCGTCAAGGGACAGCTCTGCCAACGCCTCGCCGATCGCTTCGGCCTGAGAATCAACCTCGGTCGACTCCTCGGTCGACTCCTCGGTCGGCTCCTCGGTCGGCACGTCCTCGGACGGCTGATCAGCTTCGAAATCGTCTTGTGTCTGATCTGTCATGTCTTGGTCTGCTGGAGTCTGTGAGGTTGTCAGCGGATCAGAGATCTGCCGGCGATTCTCGACCGATTCAATTGTCGTCTTCGGAGGAGAACCAGTCCATCAGTGTGTCGAGAAAAGACTTACGATGCGGCGAGACGTTGGCCTGTTCGATTTCGGCCAGTTGCCGAAGCAGTTCCTCCTGTTCGTCACCGAGCTTGCGCGGCACTTCGACCTGCACCTCGACCATCAGGTTCCCCGCCCGTCCACCTCGTGGGTCGGGCATTCCCCCGCCACGGATCTGGAAGACATGTCCCGGCTGTGTTCCGGCAGGGACCTCAAGAGAATGGCGTCCCTCGAGTACCGGGATGTCGATCTCGGCTCCCAGCGCGGCCTGGGTGAATGTGATCGGGACCTGGCAGACCAGGTGAGGTCCTTCTCGGCGGAACAGCGGGTGTTCTCGGACCTCGATTTCCACGTAAAGGTCTCCACGCGGTCCGCCCAGTCCTCCCGGCTCGCCCTCGCCCCGCAGACAAAGTCTCATCCCCGAATCGATCCCGGCGGGAATCTTGACATCGAGCGTGACCGACCGTGGCACCTGCCCCTCGCCACGGCACTCGTCGCACTTGTCGCGGATAATCTGTCCTTCTCCACGGCAAGCCGGGCAGGTGGTCTGAACGCTGAAGATGCCCTGTGACTGCACAACGCGTCCATGTCCGCCACAGTAGTCGCACGATTCGGCTTCACTGCCTGGACGGGCACCGCTGCCGCTGCAGGTGGCACACGATTCGTGGCGGGAGATCTCGATGGTTCTCGAGCACCCGGAGGCCGCGTCGGGCAGATCGATCGCCAACCCGGTCTGCAGATGGCTGCCGCGTCGAGGCCTCTGCCGGCCGGACTGGCGGCCTCCAAATCCTCCACCCAGTCCAAATCCGTCGAAGATGTCGCCGAACATGCTGAAGATGTCGCCGACATCGGTGAACCCCGGCTGCTGGCCGCCGCCGCCCTGCAAACCGGCGTGACCGAAACGGTCGAAACGGGCCCGCTTGTCCGGATTGCTGAGCACCTCGAACGCCTCAGCCGCTTCCTTGAACCTCTCGACCGCCGACTCGTCATCGGGGTTGCGATCGGGATGGTTCTTCAGCGCGATCTTCTTGTACGACTTCTTGATATCCACCGCGTCGGCATCCCGCGCCACGCCAAGGACCTCGTAATAGTCGCGTTTCTCAGGCATGAGAGGTCGTACGGAAAGAGAATCGAAAGGGAACGGGGGAAACGTGTCGGTGCCGGGGGCAAAGAAACGAGCCACCCCCTGGTTTCAAGGAGGTGGCCCGTGGGGTGATCACGTCGGGAAAAACGGTTCGCTCAGCGAATCGCTCCTTCCACCTTCGGTTTCTCGCCACCCTCGAGATCATCGGTCCGGGTGACCAGGACCTCGGTGGTCAGCATCAACGCAGCGATCGAGGCGGCATTGGACAGGGCACTGGTGACCACCTTGGCCGGATCAATCACGCCGCGTTCGTACATGTCGACAAACCCGCCGGTCTCGACGTCGTAGCCGATGTTGGCCTTCTGTCCCCGAACCTCGTCAGCCACCACCGAGCCATCCTCGCCGCAGTTCTCTGCGATCTGACGAATCGGAGCTTCCAGGGCCCGGGCAACGATCTCGACACCGATCTTCTCATCGCCCCTGGCCTTGACCTCCTCGACCGTATCGATGGTCCGCAACAGGGCGACGCCACCTCCGGGCAGGATGCCTTCTTCGACACTGGCGCGGGTGGCGTGCAGGGCATCCTCCATCCGGGCCTTGGTCTGCTTCATCTCGGCTTCGGTGGCGGCTCCGACCGAGATGATGGCGACTCCACCGGTCATCTTGGCCAACCGCTCCTGGAACTTCTCGCGATCGTATTCGCTCTCGGTGTTCTCGATCTGGGTCTTGATCTGGCCGACCCGCGAAACGATCTCGTCGGAGTCGCCGGCTCCCTCGATCAGGGTGCACGAGTCCTTGGTGACCTCGACCTTCTTGCAGTGTCCCAGGGACCCGATCTCGGTGTTTTCGAGTTTCACGCCGAGGTCTTCGGAGAGCAGGGTACCGCCGGTCAACACGGCGATGTCGCCGAGCATATTCTTGCGACGGTCTCCGAAACCGGGCGCCTTGACGGCACAGACCGGCAGGACACCTCGAAGCTTGTTGACGACCAGTGCCGTCAACGCCTCGCCGTCAACGTCCTCGGCGATGATCAGCAGGGGCTTGCCTGCCTGGGCGACCATTTCCAGAACCGGGATCAGTTCGCGGAGTCCCGAGATCTTCTTCTCGTGGATCAGAATGTAGCAGTCCTCGAGGATGCACTTCATTTCCTCGGGATGAGTGACGAAGTAGGGCGAGTTGAAGCCCTTGTCAAACTGCATTCCCTCAGTCAGTTCGAGCGTCGTCTCGCTGCCTTTGCCTTCCTCGACGGTGATCACCCCGTCGCGTCCGACGTTCTCCATGGCATCGGCGATCAACTCGCCGACACTGGAATCGTTGTTGGCCGAGATGGCCCCGACCTGTTCAATCTCGGTCTTGGAGGTGACCGGCTTGGCCAGTTCACGGAGCTTGCCCAGCGAGGCTTCGACGGCCTTGTCGATCCCGCGACGGACGGTCATCGGATTGGCTCCCAGCGAAAGGCTGCGGAGTCCCTCTTCGAAAATGGCCCGGGCGAGCACCGTGGCGGTGGTCGTGCCGTCACCGGCGACATCGCTGGTCTTGGTCGCAACCTCGTTGACCAGCTTCGCGCCCATGTTCTCGTACGGGTCGTCGAGCTCGATTTCCTTACTGACCGTCACCCCATCCTTGGTCACGACGGGGTTGCCGAAGTTCTTGTCGATGATCACGTTGCGACCGGTCGGCCCCATCGTCACAGCGACGGCGCTGGCAAGTTGATCAACGCCCTTCTGGAGCTTGATTCGGGCGGAGTGTTCGAACAGCAGTTGCTTGGCCACGGGTACTGGCTCCTGGTATGGCCCGGGCACGCCAGCCCGGGGGGGTGTTCCGCTAGGTCCACAGAAGAAGGATCTTGGGTGTGCGGCTCGGGTCGTTAGACGACCTTGGCCAGGATGTCGCTCTCACGGAGAATTTTCACTTCGCGACCATCGACTTCGATGTCGGCGCCCCCGAACTTTCCGAAGAGCACTTCGTCACCGACGACCACGCCCACGGCGGCCCGCTCGCCGCTTTCCAGAAGACGGCCGGGTCCAACGGCGACCACGGTGCCCCGCTGAGGCTTCTCCTGGGCTGCGTCGGGCAGAACAATCCCACCGGCGGTGGTTTCCTCGGCGCCGAGAGGTTCGACAACAACTCGATCGTCCAACGGATTCAGCTTCATCTCTACTTCACTCCCGGTTGTCTCGTGCCCGGTCAATTTCCGGACAACTTCGGTGTTTGTTGGTCTGTCTCTGTCTCTGCGCGGTCATCCCGCCGGATCACATCATTCCCGGCATGCCACCCATGCCACCCATACCACCCATGCCCGGCATTCCGCCGCCCATGCCCGGCATTCCGCCGCCCATGCCACCCATGCCGCCCATGTCGTGGTGGTGGTCGTCGTGGTGATGGTCGTCATCCTCCTCGACCGGTTCTTCGACAACGATCGAATCGGTCGTCAGCAGCAATCCGGCAACGCTGGCAGCGTTCTGGAGAGCCGAGCGGACGACCTTTGTCGGGTCGATGACCCCGAACTCGATCATGTCACCGTACTTGTCGTTCAGGGCGTCGTAACCGTAGTTGACCTGCTTGCTCTTGATGATGCGGCTGGCGACGACGGCTCCGTCCTGTCCAGCGTTTTCGGAAATGGTGCGAACGGGCATCGAGAGCACATCGAGGATCAACTGGGCGCCGTACTGTTCGTCGCCGTCGAGCTCGAGTTTCTCGACCACCTTGTGACACCTCAGCAACGCGACTCCGCCGCCGGGCACGATGCCCTCGTCGATGGCCGCACGGGTGGCGGCCAGGGCGTCATCGATCAGGTCCTTGCGTTCCTTCATGGCCGTCTCTGTGGCAGCCCCGACGTTGATCTGGGCCACGCCGCCGGCGAGCTTGGCCAGTCGCTCCTGCAGCTTCTCGACGTCGTACTCGCTCTCGGTGACCTCGATCTCCTGCCGGATCTGCTCGGCCCGACCGTCGATCGCCGTCTTGTTGCCGGCGCCCTTGACCACCGTGGTGTTCTCGGCGTCGATGATGATCTTGCCGACGGTGCCCAGCTGGTCAACGGTGACGTTTTCGAGCTTGATGCCAAGGTCCTTGAAGATGGCCTGCCCGCCGGTCAACACGGCGATGTCTTCCATCTGGGCCTTGCGGCGGTCGCCATAGCCGGGGGCCTTGACGGCGGCGATCTTGAGGATGCCGCGGAGCTTGTTGACGACCAGTGTCGCCAGCGCCTCGCCATCGACGTCCTCGGCAATGATCAGCAGGGGTTGTCCCGATTCGGAGATCGCTTCCAGCAGCGGCACCAGGTCCTTGGCATTGCTGATCTTCTCTTCCCAGATCAGGACCCGGCAGTTCTCCAGTTCGCAGATCTGCGCGTCCTCGTCGGTGACGAAGTGGGGCGAGAGATACCCGCGTTCGAACTGCATGCCCTCGACCAGGTCGACCTCGGTGTTGACCTGCCGGCCTTCCTCGACGGTGATCACGCCATCGTTGCCGACTTTCAGCAGGGCATCGGCCAGGATCGCACCGATCTCGGGATCGTTGTTTCCAGCGATCGTAGCCACGGTGGCGATCGCCTTCTTGTCATTGGATTTCACCGGGGTGGCCATCTTGCCGAGTTGCTCGAGGCAAACGGCGACCGCCTTGTGGACACCGCGAGACATCGCCATGGCGTCGGCACCGGCGGCAATGTACTTCAGCCCCGACTGGTAAATGGCTTCGGCGAGCACGGTGGCCGTGGTCGTCCCGTCACCAGCGACGTCGCTGGTCTTCGAAGCAACCTCCTTGACCAGTTGAACCCCCATGTTTTCAAAGGGGTCCTCCATCTCGATGTCCTCGGCGACGGTCACGCCGTCCTTGGTCACCTTGGGAGCGCCCCAGCCCTTGTCGAGCACGGCGTTGCGGCCGCGAGGCCCCAACGTGCTCTTGACGGCACGGGACAACTTCGACACTCCAGCCAGCAGGCTCTTGCGAGCGTCTTCATCAAATGTCAACAACTTCGGCACGGCTTGTTCCTCACGCTTCCGCTGTCAGGCTCTTCAGAATGCAAATCACACGTGGAGGTTTTGCAATCGTCGTGCCAAAAGG